>OQWM01000063.1_pt1 | contig 49433 bp, 30 predicted proteins | sample 1691531 | NCBI WGS metagenome assembly OQWM01 (sample SAMN03418257, study PRJEB22391) | human gut metagenome | biome: human-gut; feature: organic feature; material: feces | host: Homo sapiens | place: Tanzania | collected 2013-01
ACCAAGTCGATAAAGTAATCCTCAAATGCTATGTGCTGATTGATTTGAAAATAGGGAAAATAACCCATCAGGATGTAGGGCAAATGGATATGTACCGCCGAATGTATGATGAGCTGAAACTTACGGACGGAGATAACCCCACAATAGGTATTGTGCTATGTTCGGATACTGATTCAGATATAGCGAAGTATTCCATCCTAAACGGCAATGAACAACTTTTCGCCGCTAAATATTTGCCTGTTCTTCCGACCGAGGAAGAGCTGCGTATGGAAATTGAGCGACAGAAAGAAATTTATTTGCTGCAACAGCGAAAGGAGGATGAATAAATATGACAAAGAAAATATCGTTTATTACTCTGGGGTGTAAGCTGAACTATGCAGAGACCTCGACTTATGAGAGACGGCTTCTGGAGAGCGGAGTGCCGCTGGAGGTGACGCCGTGGTCGAAGGGGGCGGATATTTTCCTTGTGAACACTTGCTCGGTGACAGAACATTCGGACAAGAAATGTCGGAACATCATCAGGAAGTTGCACAGGGTGTCTCCGGATGCGGCTATTTTCGTGACCGGTTGCTATGCGGAGCTCAAACGCGGAGAGATTGAGGCGCTTGAGGGCGTGCGCGCGGTCTATGGGGCGAAGGAGAAGAACGGGGTCGTTCCGGGGATACTGAAATATGTCTCCGAGTGCAGCGGGGGCGAATCGCTTAAAGGAAATCCGTGTAAAAACGCCGAGAATGCCGCGAATGGAGAGAAAGCCATCGTGGATATGCCTGGCGGAAAGGATGAGGGACACGTCATCGGAGCATATTCGGCCTGCAATTATCTGGGAGCATATTCCACCGGCGAACGCACGCGCTCGTTTCTCAAGGTTCAGGACGGATGCGACTTCAAGTGTAACTACTGTACGGTGCCGTACGCCCGTGGTGAGAGCAGGAATGAGCCCATTGCCGACATTGTACTGAAAGCGGAGGAGATTGCCGCCACCGGATGCCGTGAGATTGTGATTACCGGAGTGAACACCGGAGATTTCGGAAAGAGTACAGGAGAGAATTTCTTCGACCTTATCAGGGCGCTGAACGCCGTCGAGGACATTGAGCGCTACCGCATATCGTCAATTGAACCGAATCTTCTGACAGAGCCGATGATTGACTGGATTGTGTCGGGGACAAAGTTCCTCCCGCATTTTCACATTCCACTCCAGAGCGGAAGCGATGCGGTGTTGCGCGAAATGGGACGGCGATATGACACCGGAGCTTTTGCGAGAAAGATTGAATACATCCGTAAGGCATTCGGAGACAGGAAGGTATTCTTCGGAATCGACGTCATCGTGGGATTTCCCGGCGAGACAGACGAACTCTTCGAACAGACGTACAATTTTCTTAAAGACAGGATACGTCCGGCGTTCATTCACATTTTCCCCTATTCACGACGGGCGGGAACCCCGGCTGCCGTGCGGAAAGACCAGGTGCAGGACAGCGTGAAGACGGAAAGGGTCGCGCGGCTGGAGGAACTTTGCAAGGAACTGCACCGGGAGTTTGTCAGCGGATGTCTCGGGGACTCGGCTCAGGTGCTTTTTGAAGGTGCGGACAAGAATGGGAAGATGTGCGGATACACGGAAAACTACATCAAGGTGTGGGAGGACTATGATCCTCAGCTCATCGGACGCACTTCGACTGTCGTCCTGACGGCTGAGAACACGAGGATTGAGGCGCTTGGTGGCGAGGAATAGATTCATACAAAAAGGACATAATATGACTTACACAGAAAACTTCCAGGAGAATAAAAAGAGACGGACGCGGCTGACGTTTTTCGGGAGCGGGACTTCGCAGGGAGTGCCTGTAATCGGCTGTCAGTGTGAAGTCTGCAGAAGTGCGGACTCGATGGATAAGAGACTCCGGTCGAGCGTGCTGGTGGAGCATGAGGGGATGACGATTCTGGTCGATGCCGGTCCGGACTTTAGGGCGCAGATGCTTAGGGCGGACGTGCGTCATCTCGACGCGATACTCCTGACCCATAATCACAAGGACCACACGGGAGGACTCGACGACGTGAGGGCACTCAATTACACAGAAGGGCGGGCCTGCGAAATTTATTGTGAAAAATATGTGGAGGATTCGCTGCGGATGGAATATTCCTATGCTTTTGCTGCCCACAAATACCCCGGTGCCCCCGAATGGCATGTCCACAACATCACGAACGAGCCATTCACCGTCCGCTTCGACGACTCTGCTCCGCATCTTAGCTGGGAGTCGGGAATCGGCTACCACGAGGTGCCGGGCGACCCTAACGGCGTTGTCCGGGAGACTACGGTCATCCCGATTCGCGGCATGCACGGCACGCTTCCGGTGCTGGGCTTCCGTTTCGGAAACATCGCCTACTGCACGGACATGAACTACATCCCGGAGGAAGAGTTCGCGAAGCTCGAAGGCCTGGAGCATTTCATAATCAACACGGTGAAGCGCGGCACCCACAACTCCCACTGGGGTCTGGAGCAGGCAATAGAGGTCTGCCGCAGGGTAGGAGCGAAACATTCGTGGCTCACGCACCTGAGCGACCGCCTGCCGAAGTACAAAGACTTCGTACCGGAACTGAAGGCACTTCCGGACAATGCTGACGGCACACCGGCAAACATTCTCCCCGCCTTCGACGGTCTTGTCATCGAAGGGTAATCAAACACAAAACCTAAAAAATGAAAAGAGTTGCAATCCAAGGATATAGAGGCTGTTTCCACGAGCAGGCAGCACGGGACTTCTATTCAAAGAAGGGTGAGGACATCTCCATTGTCGAACGTCCCACATTCAGCGGACTATTCACGGCCGTCAGGGAGGGGCGGGCAGATGCCATCGTCATGGCAATCGAGAATACGATTTCGGGAGGTCTGCTGCCCAATTTTGAACTGCTCAGAGCCAATACGCACAAAATTAAGGGAGAAACTTACATCCCCATCCACCAGAACCTCATGGCGCTCCCCGGACAGGATATCCATGACATCCGGGAAGTGCGGACTCACTATATGGCGATAAACCAGACCCGTCAGTTCTTTGAGCATAACTGCCCGTGGATCAAGATGGTGGAGTCTGAAGACACGGCAAAGAGCGCAATTGAGATTGCATCCGGGAAACTCATGGGTGTAGGCGCAGTGGCATCCCGTCTCGCGGCAGAGCAGAATTCCCTTGAGATCCTCGCTGCCGACATAGAGACCTATAAACAAAATTTTACGCGTTTTCTAATCCTCGACGACAGCATATCTGTCCCGGACAATGCCGTCACAAAGGCATCTCTCTGTTTCACTCTCCCCCACAAACCCGGTTCTCTCGCCCAGATTCTGACCATCCTGTCATTCTATGACATGAATCTGACACGAATCCAGTCGCTCCCCATCCCCGGCCAGGAATGGCAATACTTCTTCTACATTGACATCCGCTTCTTTTCCCGTTCCCGCTACCGCCAGGCTCTCAAGGCTGTACGCCCCCTGATGCAGGATCTCAACATCCTCGGCGAGTACCCTGCGGCAGCAGAAATTTAGGAGATATGAAAAAATAAACTGCTTCAGATTTGTCTTTTATTTTCGAGAAATCGAAATATAGACCAAAGGTGAGGAAGGAGCTATTCAAGGTAAAAAACCTGCTCCAACGGGATGGAAACCGGAGATTTGTCCGGATTGACCTCCATTATGTCACTCATGTAGTCCCACCATTTCTGCACAATCGGCAATGCTCCCATATCCTGAGAAGAGCCCTCGCCCTCAACTTCCTGATATGCAAAAAGGGTGTTTGACTGCTCATCAAAGAATATGGAGTAATTTGATATTCCTCCTTCCTTCAGAAGTGCCTTCATCTCCGGCCAGAGAGCAGCGTGCCTTTTCCTGTACTCTTCCTTGAAACCAGGTTTAAGCCGCATCTTGAATGCGAGTCTTTTTCTTTCACTCATAATTCGATATTCTTTCTTTACGGTTGAAATAAGTTTTTTCTCAATGACAAGAACCGGCGAGTCATACACCGGCACTCTCCGAAGAATCTGCTTTCCGTCCGGAGAAAATACTGCGAGGAGCTTATAGACCTTTCCGGTCCGCACGTCCACTGCCACAGGCTCGGACATGACAGCCCCTTCGAGAGTGACACTCTCATAAACAAAGTGTCCGGAATTTCCGGGGATTTCCGAATCGTGCCAGAGTGCGAAGGACGGGAGCGAAGTTTCAGAGTCGCGGAAACAGTAGATGGAATGGCTTCGCGGGGAGTCTGGCGCTGCTGTGAACGAAAAATCCGGAACATCCGCCTCGTCCCAAAGCGTGGCAAGATTCTTCACAGCGAAATATGCCTGCTTGGGCCGTATTACATTATTATCCCCGTCAGTCTCAAGAAGTCCCTTGCGATTGGGGAGCTTGATGCTATCAAAGTTAGAATAGTGAAAGTCGCTGATGGAGAAGACGGTTGTCGGTATGCCGCGTCCCTTGTCGGACAGCATGCGCCTCAGATCCCACTTCGCTTGCGACACCTCAGTCCACGGATATGCTTCCAGAGCCCCACCAAGTCCTCCTACCGAAGGGGCGCCCGTCTCTCCTTGACGCATCACTATTCGGTCGGAATACTTGGAAAGGACAGCTTGCAGTCTTTCGACTTCAGGATACATATCCTCCGGACGATAGCGATAGAAATGATATGTAACCCAGTCTATAAGATCCAAAAACCCGTCCGCAGCAAGAGCTCCAAGGCACTTGTCAAACATCTCAGGATCGGCATAGGCCCATGCAAATGCAGCGATTTTCGCTTCCGGATCGACAGATCTGATGATTCCCGCAGTGCGCTCAGTGAGCTCCACGAAACTGCGCCAATCTCTGAATTGGACCTTGTTGATGTCCGGTTCATTCCATATTTCCCATTCGTGAACCTTTCCTCTGTAGCGCTCCGCCATGGCCCTGACCCAGTTGTCCCATGCTGCTTTGGCCTCATCAGACACAGGCCACCCTCCGGCAAGGTAGGGAGTGCCACCGCCCTCGTATATCGGGTTGCCGTAGGATGTCTCAAGCCATGGCTCCAGACCTCGGGAGACGGCATCGTCAATGATTGAATCTAGCCAGGCAAAATCATACACGTCCTTGACACGCTCCGTCTTGGCCCAACCGGCCTGAAGACGTATCTTCCTGATTCCGAGCGGTTCTAGATATTCCTTATATTTATGGTAATCGGCATAGTCCCTGTCAAGCGTCTCGCAGCCGACCGTGAGGTCATTAGATGTTTGAGAGAGCGTCTTGTTCACAATCTGTCCGAGAAGCGGACGGTCAAGCAGGCGGGAAATTTCCGCTCCGGCCATAAGGAATCCACCCACGGCATAGACCTGAGTATCATCGGCCGTGATTCCGTTCTGCGGGAAAGCTCCTATCGGCTGGACGAAACCTATCTTTCCGTCGGGATGAACATGAGAACAAAGTGAATTCCAAGCTTTTTTCAATGCCGGAAGATACTCCGATTCAGGAAGAAGCCCATTGTTCATTCCCCATGCAAGTGCGAAACAGAACAGCGCCGAGCTGCTCGTCTCCGGCATCGGAAAATGCTCCGGAGCCTTCATACTCGGATGCCAGGAGCCGTCGCTGCACTGGCATTTCACGACGGAAGCCGCCATTGTTCGGAAAATGTCCTCGTAATAGTTTCGTCCGTCAAATGTTTCCGGAAGATTGTCTAGGGTGAGGGCGATGCCAGCCATAACCCATGCATTTCCGCGTGCCCAGAATTCCCCCTCTCCGTTAGGTTCACGAATCTCACGGCGTATGCAGTCACGATAGTATAGTCCGGCCTCGCCGTCAAAAAGCGAGTCGGTGCACTCGCGGAATTCCCGCTCCATATAGTCCCCAAAAACATTATTTCCGGTAATACGCAAAAGCGATGCATAGACAGGAGGCGCCATGAACAGGGCATCACACCAGGCCCAGCGGTCATATCGGCCAATGCTGTCCCTTTTCGACAACGGAGCCTGAGAGGGGTGCTCTGCAATGAAGGAGGCACGTTCGAGAGTGGCCGCCATCATTTCCGGTTCCCCGTACCTCTCGTACATGTCGAGATACATCTGACCGACGCAGATGTCATCGGCATGATACGGAGTCCGCTGCGAATACAGCCCCCAGCCATTCGTATCCCCTATTCCTCTGAGAAAATCGAAAACCCTTTCATCTCCGGAATATTCCGCCCAACGATACATCCCGGAATAGAGGACAGCCGAACTCCAATGAACCTGATTGTCCGCAATGAAGCAGTCACTTCCATTCGGCTGCCTGTCAAAGTTTTCCATCTGCCATGACGCAACGGCGTCGCAGATCCGGTGTATATCACCGGTTTTCATCTTTCCCGACCAGTTTCCACCTCCGCCGCACGAGCAAAGCAAAACTACCGCTAATGTTGTGATAAACACATATTTCCTCATATTCGTCAAATTTTCTTAAGTGTTGTTACTGCCGTGACTTTTGTACCTGCAGGTATGACATATTCAAAGCCGCAGAGATAGCCGTCCAGCGGATTCTGATGAAGAGCTTCGGTTTCCGTGAACGGACTCTTGTAGTCTTCCGACTTGGCTGGGTCTGTTGACCAAACGCTGAACTTCGCTCCCGGAGCCGTTGTGGAAATCTTCATCCTGACACCGCTAACATCTGTGAGGACTATACCGTCATCCACGACTGAAGGTACGGCATCGCTAGCGCAGGTCCAGCGGACGGAAGCTGACTTGCCGTCAAGGGCGGTGAGAACATCCGTAATTTCAAGAAAAGAGCCGTCGCAAATTACCGCGGTTCTGTTGCCTGTCTTCAACTGATTATAGAATGCGTTGGTCAAATCGACATAGCCTCCGAGCCTCGTGTCATCGCTTTTCTTAGTAATCTCGGCAATTCCGTAAGGCCAGTGTGGCTTCATGTCAATGGTGAGAGTACTGTGGCGAAGATTGTGGTACTGAAAGAATTTCCATCTCCACGAATCCTGCTCCCGATTGCCGAGTTCGTCCGCACTAAGTCCCGAAGCCAGGAGAATACTGCGGCATTCTCCATAATCGGTGGAATACGTAAAATCCTTCATCCATCGGGTTCCATAGGCGTCGAACACAACTTCCCCGACATCAAGATGGGCATGGCTGATATTCGCCTCGCCGCCCTTGACAGCAAGATACAGGTCATCCTTTTTCCAGCCTGTACGGCACATCAAGACAGGATTGGGACCGTTAGCCTTGTAGATATTTCCGGACGGTTCCTTGACGGACACGGGTCCAAGCCTGTGACAGCAGGTCAGAGCAAGGAAGGCGTAATGCTCAGTGCAGAAGGAACCGTCGTCAAGATGGGATATGTCTTGATAGAGATAGTAACCTTTATTGAGTTTATAGGCCATATACCACAAGCCGATGGAGGCCTCGTTCTTCTCCCCGCTGTCGGAATAGTTGAAACGCTTGCCGGAATTGCCCCTTATGTACATATAGTAGAATCCGGTTTTGTCGAAGCCCTCAACTGACGGCAAGCCGAAGTCCGTGCCGAGAGCCGTCTCGCAGGCGAGGTTCAGAATGCCCTGATAGGTCGTTCCGTACTCCCAATACCCGGGGCCTTCAGGGCAGGCTCCCGACGGAGCGTAGATTGCCTTGACTTCCTTCGCATTGGAAGCCAGACTTTTTCTTATGACCTCATCGCAGAGCTGCGGGCAGTCCTCGTAGACCGCGATGGCGGCACAGATAAGCCCCCCGAGGCAGACCTGGTTCCAGTTGCCGGCCTTTTTGTAAATTGAATTAGGCTCGGCAAGCTCAAGCGCGAATGACTTCAGGCATGCCCGCGCCTTTTCTTTTGTCGCATCAGGCAAGTCGTTGTAGAGCCAGTCATAGCCTATCGCGACTGCCGTTGCCATTTCGGCGACATCAAGGAAATGCTCCGCGTGCCAGTCAGGGAAATCGCAGACCATGTTGATGTTCCAATCAGCCATTTCGAGGTAGCGTTCCTCGCCGGTGACGCGGTAGGCGTAGGCAAGGTCAGCGATGCGGAGCAGAGCCTTACGCGAGGTCAGCACCAGCTGTCCGCCGACAGTCACCTCATACTTCAGTGGTGTGGTGTTTTTGACCAGCGAACTGGCACCGGAAAGAATGGCTTTGTGCAACTTCGCGAGATTGGGATCCGAGGCGTCTGAAACTTTCGAGCATATCTCCTTTATGTCCTTGTTTCTCAGGAAAAGGCGCGGATGGTTCGCTGAAGTGAGATTGCCGTAGTTGATTGATATGTCGGTCCATTCCGGAAATCCGGCAACGCTCTTGCCCTCGTTGAGGTTCGGAAGGTCAGGCTCATCATTTCCGCCACCGCCTGTGCCTGAAGTCGTGCCGGATGGTTTGACAGGACGGATGTAGTAGCCCATATTGCGGTAATGACTTCCCTGCGAGACAACATCGGAATTGACAAGGAAATAATAGCCTTTAAGGAAGCGTTTGCCATCACTCTCATCACTCACGACCGTGCTTGTCCAATAACGTCCACGCTTATCGAAAGAAGTGCCGCTCGCGCCGTATGGCCTGGTAAAGGCAAGCGAATTTCCATCCGGAGCTGTAATCGTGAGATAGGTAGAGCTTTTCCCCGCCTCAATATTCAACGATTTCAGAGAATTGAACTCGTCAAGGGTCGGCATTCGCCACCCGCTCCCGGGATAGGTCAACTGCACGATGTCATCGACAGGGTCGAGAACAGTCTTGCCGTCAGTCGCGTTGTACTTGGTGTAGGCAGAGCCGTCATAATAGTTCTGTCCGGCCACGGCTGCGAAACCTTTGGAATACTCCGGCTTCAGTGTTATAGTCTTTGAGCTATAATTCTTTTCTGTGTATATCATTTCCGCGTCAGCCCAACGATACATATCGCCCCATGCGGCCTGACCGCTGGAAACGCTCGTCGCCCCGAGATTCCTGTCCGACCAGAATACTCCTCCCGAACAGACATCGGTATTCACCGGAAGCCCGACGCGGGAGAATTTCTTGCCGCGCATTTCATAATACTTTGATTCCTCAACGGTTCTGTGTCCCAAGTCGCAGGAATATATCGACCCCTTGTCATCCAGAAAAGTCACCTTGCCAACAATGCATGGAGGAACAACCACATACACCGGTTGTTCGAGCGTAAGCTTTCCGTCCGCTCCGCCCACCGGAACTGACGAGACCTCCTTTTCAATGAATTTTGACGGGCTATCAGGAACAAATGACAGCTTCCCGCCATCCACCGTGACCTTTCCTTTTGAAACCACCTCGTGACCGCTCACAATCACCTTGCTGATTGTTCTGTTGGAGTTAAGCGCGTCTATGGACGGGAGGCTGATACCGACAACGGAAACCGCATTTATGAAACTGAGCCTGAGCGACGGTCCCGGTTCAATGACAGCCTCCGCAAACATCAGCGAAGGGATGCCTCCTGTCTTCTGGGCAGAGAAATCAACGGTCATGGCACTGCCCGTGAATCCGGACGAGGTTCCCAAAGGGCAATATACGGAGCATATTTTGTCGCCTATCTCGAACTTCTTATCTGTCTGTGCTTTCAGTGTTGCAGTTCCTCCTGTCTCATCGACATCTGTCACGACAAGACGGAAAGGCAAACCTTTGCCGTCAACGGCGAAGATGATATCGCCATTTTCCCATTTCCCACATAGGTTGCCGTCCGCATCCTCACCATACTGAACCTTTGTCATCGGCGGAAGGCTTGCCACCGCGCTGAGTCCGTCCGGCACAATATCCAATTCAGGTTTGAGTTCCTCTTTCCGGCAGGCGGCAACAGCAAGTAAGGTCATCAGAGCAAGTGCCTTATGCGTAAATTTCCGTCTCATAATCATTTCCTTTTCATTGTGGTGTTCACCCTGACGGCAGTGCCGGCAGGGATATCGTACTCATATCCGCATATCCATGTCCTTTTGAACGAAGGCTCGCCGAATGCGGTCGGACTGTCATAGTCCTTTGGATTCGAAGACCATGTCATATATTTCGCACCATCGGCATCTGTCGAAAGCAGCATCCGCGTCTTGCCATCGTTGAAGAGTATGCCGTCAGGGCCGACCTGCGGCTTCACCTTGGCAATGAGAGTGAACCTGACATGAGCCGGCTTTCCGTCCTCCGTCGTCAATTCATCAGTGATTTCGAGCCATGAGCCGTCAACTATGGAAGCGCTCCTTGAGGCCGCCTTAAGGTCACCGCCGAATACATCGGTCATCTCAAGTTTTCCTCCGAGCCGTTCCGGTTCGTCCCAAGTCTCGACGATGGATGCATAGCCATCGACATTATGGTCCTTCCCGTTGATAGTGAGGGTGGAATGCTGGCGGTTGTTGTACTGGAAAAGATACCAGCGGTAGGACTTCTGGTCGTAGGCCCAATCAGACTTCTCGAGACCGAGCTTCTTGAAAATCGCCTCCTGTTTGTCGTAGGCACGGACATAATAGTCATTGGCCCATCTCGTCCCATAGGCGTCGAAAACGAAAGAGCCGGCATCCATGTGGGAATGACCGACGGATGCGCAACCGCCCTTGAGGCCAAGGTAGAGGTCGTTCTCGCCCCAGCCGGACTTAGCCATGAGCACATCATTCGTTCCGGTGCCGACATAAAGGCGGTCTTTCATAGGCTCTATCCTCACTTTTCCCAACCTATAGGCGGAGATGAGGGCAACGAGAAGACGGCGGTCCTTGAAATAGCCGCGGCTGTCTTCATTCATGAGCCGGATCTCATCATAAAGAATGCCGGTGTCCCCGAATTTCCACGCAAGGTACCACAGCCCCGGAGCGACGGTCAGCACGTCACTGTTGTCCGAATAGTTGAACACATGACCGGCTCCGCTGCGGGAGAATGCCTTATAGATGCCGGTCTTGGAGAACCCCTCGACGGCATTGAGACCGAAGTCCGTCCCGAAAGCGTCTTCGAGCATCATATTGAGGTATTCCTGATAACAGGTCCCGTACAGCCAGTAGCCGGGACCTTCGGGGAATGCCCCGGACGGGGAATAGATTTCCCTTGCCGCCCGGGAGTTCGAGACGATTCCCCTGCGGATGACTTCCGCAGACAGTTCAGGGTTAAGTTCATAAGTCACTATAGCAGCGGCCGTGGTTCCCGCGATGCAAACCTGGTTCCAGTTGCCTGAACGGTCGTAAATCTGCTGTCCTATCCCGTGCGCGACCTCCTCCATGGCATAGTCCCTGAGACAGACCGCCGCCTTTGTGCGAAGCTCCTCCGGAAGAGATTTGTAGAGCCAGTCGTAGCCCAGCGCAACGCCGAAAGCCATCTCTGCCGGGTCGAGGAAGTGGGTGGAATTCCAATCCGGGAAGGCGCACACCTGCGCGAGACAATCCTCGGCCTTGAGAAGATAAACCTTGTTTCCTGTCACTCTATAGGCATACGAGAGCGCTGCAATCCTGCGCACAGCTTCCGAAGAAGTCTTGAGTATGCTGCGTCCCCTTGCGTCCATCCTGTACTCCAACGGGTCATCCCTGTCAAGCAGACTGTCCGCAACATCCATCATTATCCGGTGCAGCGCGCCAAGGTTACGATTGCGTGAGAGGCTCTTCCGGATGCCCCTGATGTCATCGTCACCAAGAAACAGGCGCGGATGATTCGTCTCCGTGAGCGAGGCGCAATCCAGACTTATGTCCTGCCACCCCGTCCCCGCAGGAGTCTCCTGTGCACGGAGACTGAACCCGGCGCACAAAAGCAGCGATGCCGCCATTACTTTGACTATCCTATTCATTTCAGCTCAAATATTAAATTTAAAACAAACTCCCTATTGCTGACTGACCGGCTTGACGGGGCGGATAGAGTAGCCGAGACAGCGCTTCTTTATGCTGGTTTTTGTTCCTCCTGTAGCTTCTTTATTACTTATTATCACTTGGAAATATTGAGCAGCGAATGGTTTCTCCGAGTTATTTGTAGAACTTGAAGTCCAGTATATTCCTTGATTTGTTTTAGCCAGCGTACCACCAATACTGCAAGGTTGATCACCCCTTAGTACCACATTTTTATCGTTGTCAGCCGCAAGAGAATACTTCAACTTCGCACCCACCACTTCCATCTTATATGCAGGGTTATCCTTCAAGGCAGCCAATGCAGTAAACTCATCAACAGTCGGCATCCGCCATCCGCTGCCCGGATAAGTCAGCTGGACGATGTCATCCACAGGGTCGAGAACAAGCCCCGGTTCGTTGTACTTGGTATAAGTCGAATTTATCTTACCTGTACCGACTGAAGAGCAGTATATCTCTCCCAAATAATCAATGAAACCTTCAGAATGCGTGGCATCGCCGGTAACCGTAGATGATGTCACTTTTTCATATATGATCCCTGTGTCAGACCAGCGATACAGATTGCCGGCACCTCCGGATCCGTTCACATCCGCACCAAGATTATTTTTTGACCATTCCACTCCCCCTGCCTCTACCTTCGTACTCACCGGCAAAACCATCTCTGTCAAGGTCCTGTCTGCGATGCGGTAATACTTCCCCATCTCGGCTGTCTTGTCTATTGCATACTCGAAAAGTTTGCCATTGTTGACGGCAACGGAAAGTTTGGAAATCTTTCCGGCGGGAATCACGACATATATCGGTTCTTCAACAGTATTGGCAGAGCCTTGAGCGGTGACCGGGTTTTTCACTGTCTTAACGATGAAGTCGGAAGGGGCATTCCCCGTAAAGGTCAGTTTGTCTCCGACTAGCGAAACTTCCCCTGAGCTCACTATCTCATGGCCGCTCAGCACGACCCTGACAACAGATTTTCCTTCCGAGATTGTCCCCTGCAGAACCGGTGCCACAAGGCCGACCACGGAAACTGCATTACTGAAAGAGAATTCGACGGACGGTCCTTCAGTGACGATCGCATCACAGAGGAGCAGAGTCCGGAGCGGTTCCTCGCAAGACTGTCTGGAGAAATCTGCGGTAAGCTTCCCGCCGGCTATATCGGCAGAAGTCTTACCAGGGAAATAGACAGCATGAAGTTTGTCCCCGACCTTGAAAGTCGTGCTCCCTACCTGAAGGAGCATTGCCGTGCCGGTTTCCGAATCTACCGATTCGACCTTGAAGTCAAAGCCTGTACCGTCGTCCTTGAATCCAAAAATGACATCACCCCTCTCCCATTTCCCGCAGAAGTCCTTAGAACCGTTCTCTTCGTAGTAGGAGGCCTTTGTCACAGGCTGACCGAGAGCCGTGGCTTTAAGCATCACGGAAGCCTCTCCGGAAACATCTTCATTTTGGGCAATATCCTTCTGACAGGAGTCAACTGCAAATGTAAGCATAAGCAGCGCGACTATGTAAATGAACCTTTTCATACTCAATACAGTTTATTACCATTCCACATGTTTGAACGACGGAAGTTGCTGTCCGGCATACGTTTCTTCATCCCCACCGCTTCCACAGAAACCGCGCTCCGCGCGGATTTCTCCGACATCCACTCTTGGGGTCTCATATTTGCCATTTCCATTAATTTTCCTCGCTGTCATAATTTATCAGTTTTATCGTTAATTATCTATCAGTTTCATCATTGCCAGTAAAAGTCGTTCTGATCCTTCACCGGGTCTATTTGCGTGTTATATATTGCCTCTGTCGTGGCCGGGAAGGCACAGAGGAGGCTCTTCCTAAGGTCCGACTGCGCAGTCGGGAACGTCGAACCGACATAGTTGTACTTGAACACACCGACATTACCTTCGCCCGGTCCCTGTTCGGGCTGCTGCAGGAACTCGTTAAGAGGAACGGCAATCTGTTCGGACAGCCATTTCGCCCCGCATCTGTGAGTGTCAAAGTACTCGTGTCCCTCACCGCACATCTCGTAGGAGCGCTCCCAGATTATCGCGTTCACAAGCTCATCCTTCCCAGAGAATGTCCTGTCCTTCCATGTCGGGAATGCCGCCTCCGCACCGTCAGTCGATTTTCTTGCCCTCGAATGGAGTGTCTCGATCCTCGCAAGAGCCGTCTGCCAGTACTGATCGCCCTCTCCTCCGCTGAGTCTCGCCGCTGCCTCGGCTGAGATGAGGTACATCTCCGCGAAGCGCATCAGATAAAAGTCGGCACAGCCGGAATTGACATCAAATGTCGGGTCGAGATATTTCCTATAATATGGAAAAACTGCAGCTCCGTCTATGACCTTGATGCAAGTCGCATCCGGATAGACTTTCAAGGAGGACCCGTTGTCAAGCCGCTTGTAGGAGGTGTGTATGAAAGAGGCGTTGAAGCGCGGGTCCGGGCATTTTACATAGATGTCTGAGTTTTCAGCGTCACTGCCCTTCACTCCGCCGTTGTCTGCTGCAAACTTTTGGAACAGGAAACGCGACGGGCGAAAACGTCCGAAGTTGCCGTTCTTGGTCGTGGTGTTTGCGGATCCCTCAACAAACATTGGCAAAGACATCAGCGCGAGCCTGTTCTCCGAAGCTGAGGTGTTTGTGGACTGAAGCACGAATATCCTCTCGTCCAGGGTAAAGTCCTCCGGATCGGTCCAACGGAAAAGCTGCCGATAGTCTCCGGCAAGCCTGTATGGGCCTTCCGAGATAACCTTTTCAGAAGTTCTGAAACAAAGTTCCCAGGCATCTCTCGCGTTTCCTATTCCGATGGCATTGAAATCAGGAGTGCGGGGATCCTTGCCCTCGGCTATAAGCGCGGCATCCTTGGAAGTGTCAAAGAATTGGTCGTTAGGATCGGCCTCGTATGACGACAAGAGCGAACCTATGGTCATATACACGGAAGCCTTCATCGCCGTAGCGGCCCAGTTGCACGGTCTTCCCTTGCCGGGAGCCGCCGCCTCGGCAGCGACCTTGTCTCTCATGTTTTTCTCCGCGAAGTCGAGGTCGTTGATTATGGCCGCATACACCTTGTAATAGACCGTGCGCGGCTGATTGGTCTCTCCGATGTTCTTCGGGCAGGTCAGGATAAGGGGCACGTCGGCATAGAGACGCGCAAGGTAGTAGTAAAGAACCGCACGGTAGAAACGCGCCTCCGCCTCAATATCCGTCTTGAAAGACTCTTCCACAGGACTTGAAGGAAGGTTGTCAAGAAGACGGTTGCAGCAGGATATTGCCGCATAGAGTTCCTGATACCAGCCCTGATTCGGAGCCGTGGTGGAGTATTTCGCGAACTTGAGACCCTCGGTCCAATCGTCTTGGGTTCTCTGTCCCTTCCACATCATGAGCCCGGAGGCCGTGTGGAGCTGCTCGTTCATATATCCCTGCATCATATATTTCCCATAGAAAGATGACAGGATACCATACACCTGTGACTCAAGCGCTTCCTCACTTCTGTAGGCCGACGTCTCCGAAAGCGACGTGGTCGGTTCCTCTTTCAGGAAGCTGCATGAGGCGGTGACACAGAGCACGCCGGCAAGAGCAGCGGCTATCATATATTTTCTGACTTTCATATCTCTGAATATTAGAAAGTAAACTTCAGGTCAAGGCTAAATGTCCGTGCTGACGGATATGAGCCGGAGTCCGCACCCATCCTCATCACATCGGAGCCGTAGCTGTTCACGTCCGGATCCCAGCCGCTGTACCTCGTCCAGAACCAGAGGTTATTCGCCGAAACACCGACATTAAGACCGCGAACCACTTTGTTCTTTCCCATTGGAATTTCGTAGGAGAGGGACAGGTTCGCAAGACGGAGATAGGAGCCGTCCTCGATGTCAACATCCTTGAGCATTCTTGTCTCGGTGCTTGATATTGCTCCCACAGCCCAGTACTTCGCTCCAGGGTTTTCAGGAGTCCAGGCATTGTAGAAAGCCTCGCGTAGGACATTGTGGTTCTTCTGTCCCGTATCGGTCTCCCTCATATTGTTCACATTGATTATGTCACCTCCGGCCCTGCCGTAGAAGCTCGCCGAGAGACAGATTCCCTTGTAGGCGAGAGAGGTCGAGAATCCGTAGGTAAACTTCGGATTGGGATTTCCGATAATCATACGGTCGTCTGGGTCTATGTAGCCGTTGCCGTTGGTATCGACAAGTTTCAGATGTCCCGGGCCGACAGGAGCACCGCCGTTCACCGTCGCCGGTCCCGTCTCCCCCTCCTGCACGAGACCGTTGGTCCTATAGCCGTAGAACAGCCCCATCTCGTAGCCCGTCATGAATATGGACGCCGGACTATTCGCATAGTTAGAGCTTCCAACGCGGGAACCGTAGAAATAGACGGTCTCTATCTGCCTTGACGCATCGACATAAACCTGGCCGGCCGCGGCAGTCTCGCTGATTGACATGATTCTGTTCCTATTTAGCGATATGTTTCCGTTGAGATGCCATTCAAAGTCCCTCGTCACTACCGGGGTAGCGTCAAGTGTGAATTCAACGCCACGGTTGCGCACCGTTCCCTCATTCACCCACATTGTCTCGAAACCGGACGATGTTGCGATGTTCTTTTGTTGGAGAAGGTCATAAGTCATCTTGTTGTAGGCATCGACTGTCAGGGCAAGACGCCCCTTCCACATGGCGAAGTCAAACCCCAGGTTGAACTGCTCTGTCGTCTCCCATTTCAAATCGGGATTGGCGATATTGACAGGCATCATTCCGACTGAGAATCCGGCATCATTTGACGGGTTGTGATCCGCGTAGGTGGTGTTGGCGTAGTTCGACATTGTCTGATAGCTCGTGATGGCTTGATTGCCGACACGTCCCCAACCGAACCTGAGCTTGGTCTGCGAGATTACAGGAACATTGAACCACGGCTCCTCATTCATCCTCCACGCAAAGGCGGCCGAAGGGAACGACGCCCATTTGTTGCGGTTGCGGAACTTGCTCGAACCGTCAAGCCTGTAGGTCGCCGTAAGCACATATCTGTCCTTCCAGCTATAGACCGCCCTCGTGAAGAATGACAGGGTGCTGGACTTGCTCTCGATGTAGGAGTTGCTTGCATTCGGAGCGGAAGTGATTGCCGCGGCAAGACCATTGTACTGTTCAATGTTCCAGCCCTGAATGTTCGATCTCATCACACTTGAGCTGTTCGCGGAGACTCCTGCCATCGCCGAGATGTTGTGCCCCTTCTTCTTATACTGGTAGGAGAGGACATTGTCCCAATTCCAGTTGAGATACTTGATGTCGGCCACCGCACCGGTAGAGCCCTGTGAGGTGGAATTGATTCTTGATGACTTGAACTTGGTGTAGTTGCTGTTGCGGTAATCCCCGCCCAAGGTCGATTTGAACGAGAACCCGTCGAAGAACTTCACCTGTGCATACACGCTCGGAGTCGCTCTGACCTCCTTACGGTCATTCACGAAGTCCGTGAGCCACCTGTTAGGGCCGGACTTGAGAGCCGGATCATCATCTTCGTTCTCCTCCCCGTCGGATGCCATCCCGACGTAAGGTCTGAAAGAAAGGATGCTTCGGATGAGAGAGGTCGCCGCCGTGGCCTTTCCGCTGCTCTGTCCTTGCTGGGAGTCAATGTAGGAGATGCTCGATTTCGTTCCTATGCGGAATTTTTTCGTGACCTGCTTCTCCAGATTGAGGCGTGTGGTGAGTGTCTTCACTCCGGTGGTCTTCACAATGCCTTGCTTGTCGTTGTAACCGACAGAGAATGTGTAGGACAATGACTTGGGACGACCGGAGATGGAGAGGTGGTACCTCTGGGTAAAAGCTGTGCGGAACGAATAGTCCTGCCAGTCTATAGGCGAGACCTTAAGACCTGTGTGGTCGGCTGGGTTCTCATATATTCCGGAGAGCAGGGCATCGGTGGTGATACCGGCCGTCTTCTGCGCCTCAAGGAAATCGACATATTTGTCAAACGAAAGGATATCCATCTTCTTATAACGCGATGACACGTCCATTCCTGCGGAGAAATTTACCGTCGGACGCTCGCTTACGGCTGTCTTTGTAGTGATGAGTATAACGCCGTTGGCGCCGAGGGCTCCGTAAATTGCCGTGGCTGATGCATCCTTCAGGATTTCGATGTTGGAAATATCCTGAGGACTGATTCCAAGAAGGCCGTTGGACTGCTCGTCCGTCCCTTCATTGTCCGTTCCGACAGTCATAATGGACTCCGACTGGCTAGGGCTGTTCAGTATGACACCGTCAACGACATACAGAGGTTCGTTGCTTCCGTTGAACGAGCCCATTCCGCGCACCCTCACCGTAACTCCGGCATCGGGGCCCGCATTGTTCGACACGATATCCACACCGGCCGCGTGCCCGTGCAGGAGCTGATCCAGAGAATTTGCCTTGACAGCCACTGCATCGTCTATCCTGACCGATGTGACTGAGCCTGTCAAGTCGCTCCTGTTCATCGAGCCGTAGCCCACAACCACCGCATCCTCAAGGAGCTGGCTGTCAGTCTGAAGAACGAAATCAATAACGGAAGCGACTCCTACGACCCGTTCCGTTTCCTTGTAGCCCAGGCAGCTAACCACAAGCACGGCATCTTCCGCAGACCCGGGAAGATTCAGTCCCCAACGGCCGTCAGCATCCGAGACTGCGGCGACGGCATTGTTGCCCTTAAGCATGACAACCGCTCCCGCCACCGGCTCTCCGGAAGTCTCCTTCACAGTTCCAGAGACTCTTGTCTGCGCAATGGCCGCAAAAGCGGGAAACATCAGCAGGATAACTGCAAGAATTGATTTGATGGAGTATTTATTATGTATCATATCTCTTTCCTCCACATTTTAGAACACTAACTTAATACCGGCAATGACCGTCCGCTGAGGTCTGTATGAGGCATAGTCAACTCCATGGACGCCATAGACCGCATAGCAGTCCGCGACCGGATTCCACCCGTCATAACTGGAGAGGGTGAAAAGATTGTATGCGCTCAGACTGAGAGTCAAGGACTTGAGAACCCTGGCCCGTCTGAAATTAAAATCATACGAAGCGCAAAGGCTGTTAAGCCGGAACATATCGGATTTCTTGACATAAGTGCTCAACAGTCCGTTCGTAGCGGGCGAAGCACTGAACTGTCCGCCAAGGTCGGCCATATAGCCGCCGGCCTGCCAGTCACACATAGCATCAAAATGAAAATCCCTGAATTTCAACGAAGTGCGGACTGCTCCATAAAAACTTGGCATCGGATTGCCGAGTACTGTCATATCCGCCCTGGAAACCTTGCCGTCGCCGGTTCTGTCCGCTATCGTGCCGTCTTCAAGCACTTCATAGCCTACGAACGAGCCGACAGGCCGCCCCGGTATATTGGCTGCGACAGCCATTCCATTACCGAGATTCCTCATCGCCCCGTCGTCTTCAGAAACCGCTGTCGTGACATTCCCGTTCCAGGTGAATGATGTCCCCAAAGTCCACTGCCAGTCTTCCGTCTTCACAGGCACGGTGTCAATGTCCAGTTCAATCCCGTATGCCGTGAATGAGGTCCTCCGGTCCGAAACGTATTTTCGGTCACACCAATTCCACAGATAGCTCTCTCCCTTCTGTCCGAAACAGAATGTACTGAAAGTATCGTCCGTATGTCTGCGGAAATATTTCAATGACGAGTTAATCCTTCCGTCACAAAGCTCAAAGTCGTCTCCGATGTGCCATTCCTTACTGTATGTCCGCATCAGTCCCTCATAGAAAAAGCTGACAGACGGATTCACGGACACGAAAGACGGTAGAAAGTTCCCGAATGCGGCATAAGGGACAGACGTTTCAGTGCCGGCAGTACCATAACCGCCGACGAGCCGGATTCCTTTCCACACATTCACGAAAACTTCGGCACCATAGTAAAGGACTGGCTTGGAGTCGTCAAAACGCGGTGTCCACTGCGGCATCACGGAAAAGTCAACGCCCGCCATATCCTTGAAATTGTAAGAACCCTTGAGATATGCGCTGTAGCTGCGGTAGTCGTATGCGGCATAGTTCAGGACCGTCTTGCTCGAATGGATGTTGAGTCCCTTTGCCCTGAGTTCATGGCTGAAGAAGTCTGATCCCTCCATTATGTTGGACTTATTGTCATCGAGAATAATCTTTGAACCAGCGGAAAGTTCCACATAATGATGTCCGAAATGTCTTTTCCAGTTCAGGGACGGAGTTATGGCAAAGCGTAGCTGCGAGTAGCCTTCAATGCCTGCCTTACCGTTGAGAGCCGCTCCGGAAGGAGTCTGCGAGCCGAACCACAGCCAACGTGTGAGATTGTGATAGTCGATGCCGAACTCTGTTCTGAAATTCAGTTCCTTGAGGAAATTGATCGTGAGAGCCGAAGAATTGACGACACGGTAAGTCCTCGCGTCATTGTCAAAGTCAGAAAGGAATCCGGAGACCATTCCGAAAGCTGTGTTTTCCGGATGACGGGCAGCCATCATAAGTGACGGGGAGCCATATTCCCCCAGCATATCTGGAGAAGAGGTCTGTCCGACGGAAAAGATTGTGTTGGTGCCGAACCAGACGACAGGATTTACACGCGTCTCGTACATAATGGAGAAATTTCCCGTATTGCTTCCGTTTCTTTTAGCAGCGCCGGTCATACTGATGTATTCGGCCGACACGCGGAGCATTGACTTTCCTTTTGTGGAAGTGACCCCGACAGAATGGTTGTGGTTCAGTCCGGCTCCGTAAGCATCGGATTTACCATATCGGAATGCCCCGCCAAGAGCGGAGTTCCATTCGATTTTCAGCCCTTCCTTGTGAGTATGACTGGATGTGTTCACGAGTATGACACCATTCGCTCCCATTGCGCCATAAATTGCCGACGCGGACAAGTCCTTCAGGACCTCGACGCTCTCGATGTCATAGGCATTCAGAAAAGAAAGCTGGTTCTCAACCGTTGTGTATGATGCAGGGAGATTGCCGAGCGGCATCCCATCGACAATCCAGAGCGGCTGGCTGTCTGTTCTCACAGAGTTCAGGCCACGAATCAGGACATTGCTCCCGGATGTCGCGTCACCGTTGAATTCCCCGACCTGAACTCCGGCGACTCTTCCTGAGACAAACCGTGACGGCGAATCGCACAGAGACCTGTCTATCCGACTTGTGTCACGCGGTGTCTGAGCGGCTGCCGTCAGCGACATGACTGCAAGCAGGACAGACAGTGAGATATATCTAATAATAAATTGTTTCATAGCTTATTCATAATAGAAAACGACTTCGGCCATATAGAAATTTCCGGTGCTGGCATTGACCAGATAGTATTTTTCCCCTGGCTCGGTTCCCCCGAGAATCCAAGTGTTATCCTTCTGTTTTGCGGTCAGAGAGACCTGTTCACCGCCCTTCAACGGAGTAAGTCGGTCGCTGCCGCATACTGAAAAGTCTAGACGCTTAGGTGTCGGAGCTGCTGTCTTGAGATAGACCTTCACAAGCTTTCTTCCCTCGATTGCAGGAGACTCGATGTAATTGCCGGCCCCGCCACCGCAGTTCAATCCGGTATCAGTCTTGTACCACATACCAGCCTTCGAATAGAGCCCTATCTTATAGCCGTTTTCAAGGACGAGATAGTCAAACTTGCCGAAGAACCTATCCGTCGCATTTCCAAGTTTTGTCGTCGGAGTGTCCTTCATCAAAGGATCACTGAACGGCCAACATTCCGAAGTCACCACACGTCCCGTAACCGGATCAATTATCACCGCGCCCACTGCCGGCTCTTGACGTATCTCGAACATCTTGGATTCAGCGCCTTCCGCAGTAAATTTAACCTTTGCTGACGCTGTCTTTCCGAAACATACCGCCGGAGGGAAGTTTACCGCCAGGGACTTGTCATCCCGATTGCCGGCAGACTTTGAAAGCGTCACCTTTGAAAATCCGTCATAGGCCTCAACGGAGGCAGTCCAATTGACATTAGTAGAGAATGCGATCGTATATCCCCAATGGGCCGGTGCTGCCTCATAAAGAGCGTCTTCATCCTCAAACCGGAAATACGGAACGCCCTTGCCCTGCACGAGAGCCACGACGACATCATCGCATCCCTCGGCCTTGAACACGACTTCGGTGGTTCGCGTATTGCCCCCGTCCCCATTTTCAGTCAGCGTAACATTGACAGTGCCGTTACCCTCCCCGGAACTCAAGTCAAGGCTCGCGTATCCGGCGGAAGAAGAGGAAAGCTCAGCCGTCCAAGTCATGTTGGAAAGAACCGTGAGGGGGTAGGTTGCGGCATCCGGGGATACTGACGAATAGTCAGCCCTTTCCTTGACGTCAAGTCTCGGAATACGCGACTCCTGAACGACATCGATAGTTCCGGAAACACCGGCAGCCGAGAACAAGATGCCTGCAGTTCGCCTCGGGCCCCTATTGTCGGCAGCCTTCAGCGCAATGCGCACATCTTTTGTGCATTCATCAAGATTAAGGATTTCGTCCGTGTCTATCTCCAGCCAGTCTTCGCCGGAAACGACAGAGGCGCTCCAGCTTCTGTTTGAGGATATGGTTATCGTGTCGCGAACCGGACTTCCGTCCTCATTGTCTCCGGGAAGCGTAAGTTCATTCTGTTCAAGGTTGAGAACAGGCTCTTCCTCACGCATACTCTCTGGCGCCCAACAGGAAGACAGGAGAAAGGAGATCAGCATCAATGGAATAAGTCTCTGTTTCATTATCATCAATTTTAGTGTTATTATATCCGGTGGGAGGGGCTAAAGTCCCGCGTTAGAGAGGAAGCCTCCATCGACAGGAACCGTTATTCCGGTCACGAATGCTGCTTTCTCGTCATCAAGCAGCCATTCCGCGCACCCATACAGGTCCTCGGCCTGTCCCCATCGGTGCATCGGTGTATGATAGATTATATGCTCGGCCCTTTCCGTCAGTGAGCCATCCGGCTTCAGCATCAGCTTCGGCGTGCGCTCGTTCCAGAAGAATCCTGGGGCAACGGCGTTCACACGCACTCCGGCAGGGGCGAGATAAGCCGCCAGCCACTGTGTGAAATTCGAGACAGCAGCCTTCGACGCAGCGTATGCAGGCACACGGGACAAGGGGCGGTAGGTATTCATCGAGGCGAAGTTGAGTATGGATCCGCCCCCGAGTTCGACCATATCGCGGGAAAAAATGTGGCTTGGAATCACGGTTCCCATCACATTGACATTCACCACGTCGAGAAACCTGTCCATCTTCAGATCGAACCATCCCTTGAAGTCATGCCCCGGTTCAAGTTCTCCCTTCTGATACTCATTCACTGAAGCCACGACATCCATCTGGTTGCCACCGGCACCGTTGACAAGGATTGAAACCTTGCCGAACTTACGGTTGATTTCGTCGTGCACCTCCTGCATTCTCGCCTCATCGGTCACATCCGCACTGAAGCACAGACATTCTGCTCCCACTTCACGCACTTCCTCTGCCCTTTTTTCGAGAATATCGAGACGACGGCCCACAAGAACCACCTTGCAGCCCTGTTTCGCCAAGCCTATGGCAATCGGGCCGCACAGAGTGCCGCCGCCACCGGTTATTACAACTGTTTTTCCTTTGTTGCTCATATCTTATCTATTTATTATATACCCATTTATCTGCATTTCTGTATGAAATGTCCCTGACGGCCTGACCGACAAACTCAAAATCATCAGGAAGCTCCCCTCTGGCAATCATGCCTCCGAGGAAGTTGCACAGAATCCTGCGGAAATATTCATGTCGTGAAAACGAGAGAATCGTGCGGGAATCCGTGGTCATCCCTATCGAGTTGAAGAGTATGGAATAGGACGACAGCGCAGCGAGGTTTCCCATGATTCCACACTTGTGGTCATTGTACCACCACGCCGGACCGAACTGAAGCTTCTGACAGTCCCCGAGTCCGAAGGAACCGGTAAGCGTCGCAAGCATCGCGTTGTCTGTCGGATTCAGAGTGTAGAGAATAGTCTTTGGAAGAAGATTCTCACGATCCAAGGAATCAAGGAAACGGCACAAGGATTTCAAATCCACGGAATTGCCCGGGCAGGCGAATCCCCCGGCCGGTCCCGCCGCTTCCCTCAACCGGGTGCTGGTCCAGCGTTCCGCCCCGATGTGAAGCTGCATCACCCAGCCCCGGCGGGCATACTCCCTTGCGAGGAATCCGAGCACGAACGATTTGAGCGCGACAATCCGTTCCCCGTCCGGTTCCTCACAGTCAAGCAGACGCCCGAATGTCTCCGAAACTTCGGAAAAATCAGCCTCCACGAAACGGAAGGCATTGTCAAGGGCATGGTCGGCAAGCACACAGGAATGCGATGCAAAACAATCAAGATGACTCTTAAGAGCCACGAGATAGTCAGAAAGAGAAACTATTGTGGAATCCGGGGATAGTTTCCGAAGCCACGCACGGAAGAACTTGCCGTCAAACGCGAGTGCGGAATCTGCCCTGAGTGAAGGAGTCACGTCAATTCCGGAAGCTTCTGAAGCCCGGTCGTGAAGGGAAACATCGTCAAGAATGTCGTCCGATGTGCTCAATCGCACGACCCCGAAGCTGCGAAGAATCGAATTCGTGGTGTATTCCCTGCCGGAAAGCAGAGCGTTGCAGTGCTTCCATATTTCATCCGCATTATCCGCAGAAGGCAACTCATCGACTCCGAACACCTTCTTCATCTCAATACACGACCAATGAAAAAGAGGATTGCCGACAAGTCTCGGAAGCACGGAACACCATGCCATAAATTTCTCGTAAGACGATGAGTTTCCGGTTATGAGACGCTCGTCAATGCCGCAAAGGCGCATCGCACGGTGCTTATAGCGGTCTTCGCTCACCCATAACTGTCCGATGTCATCGTACTGCCTGTCCGTGCACATCTCCTTCACGCTCAGATGATTGTGATAATCTACCACGGGCGCTCCGGAGGCATATTCGTGAAAAAGCCTCCTTGCCTGCGACGTCTCGAGAAGAAAGTCGTCTGATATAAAATCAAGTTTCATATCCTTACCCTAAAAACTATCGGTCATCTCCGATTCCTAAAAATATCCCCCTTCGTCAATCATCTTCACCGCAGAGAATCCTTCATACACCATCCCCCGCATCTCCTTCTCGTTAGACTTGATTTTCTCGGCCCTTTCCAACACCTCAAGGGCAATGGCACGCGGAATCACGACCACGCCGTCAATATCCCCGAAGATGAAGTCCCCCGGCTTTATATAAACCTTGCCAATTCTGAGAGGCACGTTATATTCCGTAATCTTCGTCCTTCCGAGAGAGCCGTTCGATGTCCTGTAGCGGTAAAACACCGGGAAATCCTGAGCAAGAACCTGACGGGTGTCACGGAGTCCTCCGTTTATGACAGCCATCCTTGCGCCTCTCGCAATGGCGGAAGCGGTCATTACCTCACCCCAATGCGCTGCTTCGTTCTCTATGCCGGCATCCCAAATCACGCAGCAGCCTTTAGGCATCGCATCAAGCATCTGCGCCCGGATATTCATCTCACCGCCCACGGTAGGGTTCGGAGCGGAACGGATGGTGTAGGCAACTCCCGCACGGCACATATCCATCTTCAGCGGAAGGATGTTGTTCGGCATTGCCTGATCCATAAGACAGTGCTCGCGGAGCACGTCATTAATCGCACCGGTATAGAGCTTTTCCAGTCTTTCGCATATTTCCTCGTCCGAAACGGCAAGCGGTTGAATGTCAACCTTATCAAGCATTTCGGTCAATGCCTCCAGTCTTGTTGAATCCTTAATCATTTTCTTATCTTTTTAATTATGAACATCACCATTGCACCGAGCAGGCACAGACAGCCCGCAACAAAACTATACATGCCACCCTTCGACCCTATGTTCGGAAGACTCATCAGGCAGAACAGGAGACCACCGACGACGAACGAGAAGATGAAGATAGAGTATATGACATTGATATATGCCGCAGTTATAATAGGCTTGTCGCTCTCCTTGATCGGAGTCTTCAGCTGAACAAAGAACCTATCAACCTCAGCCTTTTTCTCCGAAGTCTCACGCCTCTTGTACGGGGAAAAGTAAATCATCAGCACAAGAGCCATCTCAATCGCAGTTCCGGTCTCCCAGCTCAAAGCGGGGATGAGATTGACGACGATGCCGATTGCAACTCCAAGCACGATTGTGAGGACAGCCGCGCGCGAGTCCGGACGCTTTACGAGGATTCCGAGAATGAGCGGTATGCCAAGCGGAATCGCCATGATTCCCGTGAACAGTTTGTTCGCCTCGAAGGCCGTGCTGCCATTTATCAGCAGTGCCCCGGCAATCATAATTATGCCTATCAGCAAAGTGCTGACGCGCGCGACTTTAAGAAGTTCCGCATCGTCAGCGTCGTGCCGGAACAGACGCTTATATATGTCGTGCGTGATTACCCCTGACATCACATTGTACTCGGCGTTGAGAGAGGACATCGTAGCAGCGAACATGGATGAGAACATAATTCCCATAATTCCCGCAGGCAGCAGCCTGACGGACAAGGTCACATACGACATTTCGGGATTCTCAAGCCCGGGGACGACAAGGGGCGCGGCCACCGCCGGAAGAAGGAACACCGGAGTGAACACGAGAAACAGCAGACCGGTGAAGAGCGCGGACTTTACTGCGGCCTTCTCGTCGCGCACGCAGTAGAACTTCTGTATGAAAGTCCAGTTTTCGTTCTGCTTTATGATTGTCATGAGGCAATAGACCGAGAGCCAGAACGGCTGCCCTTTCGGGCCGTTGAACCAGGTCATGTGATCGGGCATCTTCTCCGCCATATTGGCAAGCCCTCCGGCCTCACCGAGCGAAAGCGGCAGCAGCACGCAGGTCACCAGAATCATAATCACGAACTGGATGGTGCTCATCAGTGAAACTGACCACATTCCGCCAAAAAGATTGAATGTAGTGACAATCACTCCGGAAACCACTATCGACCATTCAAGCGATAGCGGAGTCACGGTGGCGATGAATATCCCGATTGCATAAAGTCTTACCATGTTGTCGAGAAACCTCATCACCAGTCCCATCCAACTCATCGTCTGCCGGACGTGCCCGTTATATCTCGTTTCAAGATACTCCATCGGGCTTGTCGCCCCTACACGCCGCCAACGCTTTGCAAGAAATGCCGCTGCCACAAGACAGGACGGGACAAATATCCAGAATACGGTGATTGCCACAAGTCCGTGCTCGTATGCAATCCCCGCATAAGCGACAAATACGAAGGTTGAGAACAGCCCCATGAAGTTAGTTATGGAGGCCATAAGCCACGGGATTGCCCCGCCACCCTTGAAATAGGAGCCGGAATCTTTCACCAGATAGCCGAACAGGACACCGACGAAAGCCATCAGCAACAGATAGACGGCAATCGCGACATAGTCAAGAGATTGTAGATATTCAATTGTCATTCTGTCCTTATTTTAAATGCGTCCATTATCCCCTTTATATAGCCGATTCCGAAAAGGGAACCATTCATTGAATAGCTCGGGCTGTCATTGGCCTCGCCTGCCATAGTCGGAACATGATCCGACCGTATAAGCCCGTCAAAGCCTTCTTCTGCATACATCCTTATCATCCCAGGCATATCGTGCGGCCCGTTATCGTGGAACGTCTCGTGAAAATCCGAGGCGCAGCCGACAATGTCCCGGAGGTGCACGAAACCGACCCTATGCTTCCATTTGCGGAAAAACGCGGAAACATCCCCGCCCATCGTGAAATATGTCCCCTGACAGAATGTGAGGCAATGCGACGGACTGTCCGACAGAGACATAGCGCGTTCGATCGCCTCGAAAGAGATGAATATCCTATCAACACCCTCGATGGAAGGAACGGGCGGATCATCCGGATGGAGGCACATTTTCACCCCGCATGATTCAGCGACGGGAAGAACCCGGCTTATGAAATATTCATAATTCTCCCAGACTTCTTCTCTTCTGATCGGCGCATAGGGTTTGTCAGGAAGACGGGAGGCCGCTTCGGCACTGAAACCTGTGACAAGAGCCCCACCGCGCTCGCGTACCTCGCGCGCCGTGCGGAACCATCCCGTCTGCATAAAATTGTAGCACAGCACATTGATTCCGAGCCGTCCCATATTCTCAAGCATCCGGCAATAGCGCTCTATGTCCCCGTCCCTTCCCATCCGGCCGAGTTTGATGTTCGTCATGTCCATCTGGTCACCCTCCAGCGCAACCAGTTCGAGACAGTTTTCGTCGAATGTCTCCTTCGCCCTTTCAAGAACATCATAATTCCAGATACCATCCTTGCCGGTAATAGCGGGAGACAGTTTGGCAACGGCATATTTCAGCCCCATCTGCCGCACAAGAGTCCAGCGAAAATCAGGAGTGTCACCGAAAAGCAAGAAAGACAATTTCATAATTGTACCAGTTATTAGCACTGCAAAGTTAGCATTGATATTAAGACAATATACGAATTATTACGAACACTATCATACTTTTTGCGAAATTATACATATATTTGCAGTTATGATAAAAGTACTGCTTCTCAGCGACCTGTCCCGAGAACCGGCAAGGCTGCTAATTAAAGGAATATCACGTTTCACTAACAGCCGTGGCGGATGGCGGTTCTATCAGGTGCCACCGGCCATACGCGACAACCCGCGCCATATCGCGAAGATTGTCAACCTGGTGCACGATATGGATATTGACGCCATCTTTGGACAATGGAAAGGAATAGATGTGTCCATTGCGCGGCGGCTCGGGATTCCCATCGTGCTCTATCAGAGAATGGAAATGATAAAGGGATTCCCGATAGTCCATTGCGACAATGACGCCGTGGGAAAAATGGCAGCGGACTTTTTCATGAGGTATGGAAATATGCACCTGACTTTCTGCGGATTCAGGGGCGTGGTGTGGTCGGACGAAAGAATCCGGGCATATCTAGCAAGTGTCGGAGAGGGAATTGTGCCCGGATTCTATGCCAATGACAACGGGGAGGACTGGATGGCCATGCGCGACTGGCTGCTGAACCTGCCAAAGCCTGTCGGAATCTTCTGCTGCAATGACGTGAATGCTAAGATGCTGATTGAAGTCTGCATCAGCAACGGACTCAGGATTCCGGAAGACGTCTCCGTGCTAGGAGTCGATAACGATTCGTTCACATGCAACATCACCTCTCCGACAATCTCCACCATCGAACTAGACTTCGAGAGAATCGGCTATCAGGTCGGGCAGTACATCAATGACTCGCTTGAGACGGGGAAAAGGAACAGCAACATCATCCTCCACAACCCTGTAGGAATCGTCGAGAGGGAATCGACTCCGAGCCTCCTGATTTCAGACGAATATGTGAAAAGAATCGTGGATTATATGAAGACGCATTTCACCGAAGACATCGGAGTGAGCGACATCATACGGGAAATTCCCCTGTCAAGGCGTTCCGTGGAACTGCATTTCAGAAAAGTCTACGGAGAGAGGACCATATATCGCGTTCTCCTGGAGATGAGAGTGGAAAAGATGAAGGAACTCCTCGTGCGCACCGACCTGCCAGTCTTTAATGTTGCCCTGATGTCGGGCTTCAAGGACAACACAAACATAAACAGGGTGTTCAGGAGCATAGTCGGCTACTCCCCCAAGGAATACCGCGAGACGCACAGATGACACCGACTTCAAGCATTCTCAGACAACGCTTACTCAGACAACGCTTACAAAATCGAATGAATGACCATTCCGTAATAATTTCTTAACAATTTTTTCGCACTTTTGCGGAAAATATGCGTTAATATGGAATATCTAATTTTGATTTTGTCTCTTGCCGGGATTGTGCTCGGGGCGGATTTTCTCGTAAAAGGGGCCGTTGTGGTGGCCAGGAAGTGCAAAGTGTCAAGCTTTGTTATCGGAGCGGTGATTGTGGGAATCGGAACATCGTTGCCGGAATTGGTGGTCAGCACTGTCGGGGCAATAGGCGGAAACTCGGAGGTCGCGATCGGCAACGTTGTAGGCTCCAATATATTCAATGTATTCGCGATTCTCGGTCTCACGGCACTCTTCTTTCCGATTGCGGTGTCACGTGAGAACATGAAATTCGAAATTCCTTTCTGCATAGCAGTGTCTGTCCTGCTTATGCTGCTGGTCTATAATTTCTTCGTCGTTGGTGAGCCGCGTCTCGGAAGATGGGACGGAGCCGCGCTGCTTCTTATTTTTACATCATTTATGTGGATTTCGCTGCGCCGAGGCAAAAGCTCTGCGGCTACCGTCGGGGAGTCAGTGGAAGAGGAAAATAAGAGCCTATGGTTCGCTGCATTCAGCATTCTCGGAGGACTTGCCGCGCTGATCGTAAGCTCGAACTTCTTCGTCGATGAGGCAGTGGCCATTGCAAGGAAACTCGGCGTCAGCGACGCATTCATATCCATAACCCTTCTTGCCTGCGGCACATCCCTTCCGGAACTTGCTGCGTCAGTCACAGCGGCCGTCAAGAAAGACACAGACATGGCCCTTGGAAACATCATAGGCTCCAACATCTTCAACGCCACGATGATTCTCGGCACAGCCTCGCTGATAACACCTCTGACAACGGGGAAAATCGGACTCGTTGACTATGGCGCAATGATACTTGCCGCCGTACTCCCGATGATTTTCGGCATACGGGGAAAGATTACGCGCATCGAAGGTCTGCTTATGCTCCTGTGCTACGCCGCCTACACCTGGTACATCGTGACCTATGTAATGGCGGTTTAAGCATAAAAAAACTACAAAATTCCCGATTTTACCCCGCGAAAACTCGGAATAATTCCCGATTTTGTGCCTTGAAAACACGGAATTTTTCCTAAAAATTTTGTATGTGCTTGATTTTTATTACATTTGCATAAAATGTAAAAATGCTATGCTTTTCAGGAAATTTACATCGCACATAGAGGCTTTTTTGCGGGATGAGCCACACAAGATACTTTTGATAAATGGCGCTCGGCAGATTGGCAAGTCCTATCTGATACGTTATGTCTGCAAATGGATGTTTCGCAACTACATTGAACTCAACCTCAAGGAAGATAAGGAGGGTGTTGGTTTACTGGCTGATGTCCGCAACACTGATGACTTTTACATACAACTCGGTGCGATTGCAGGGGAACGACTTGGTGACGCATCTGACACGATTGTATTCCTTGATGAAATTCAAAGTTATCCGCATCTGATGACTATGCTGAAATTTCTGAATGAGGAGGGACGATACCGGTATATTGCCAGCGGTTCGGAGTTGGGCATAGCATTGGCGCAGACTCCGTCAATACCGATAGGTAGCATTGCCATCGAGCAAATGTTTCCGCTTGATTTTGAAGAATTTTTACTTGCCTCCGGATGTGGTAAGGAGACTATTGATAGCATTAGAAACTGTTTTCTCAAAAGAGAGACTCTAAATGATTCTCTGCATACTTATATGTTGCGTCAGTTTAAAATATATCTGCTTACCGGAGGAATGCCGGATGCTGTCAACAAGTTTCTGGAAACACGAAACATTGCCCTTGTTCGCAAGATACAGAACGACATCCACGAACTGTACAAGTTAGACGCTTCCCAATATGATTCTGAAAAGAAACTCGTGATTCGGAATATTTATGACCTCATTCCGTCGAATATGGAAAACAAGAAGAAGCGCGTTGTCGTAAAGAAAATTGAAAACACAACCGGGCATAAGCAGTTCAGTGATTATGCAGATGAATTTGAGTATCTGACCAACTCTGGTGTCGCGCTTGCCGTTAAAGCTATTAGTAATCCGAAATTCCCGTTGAAAGAATCGGAGAGCAAAAATCTGTTGAAACTATACCTCAGCGATGTCGGGCTGCTTACAGGACTTCTTTACAAGAATAACATCAATGCCGTGCTCGGCGATGAGCGCAGCATTAACCTCGGCTCAGTCTATGAATCTGTCGTGGCGCAAGAACTCCATGCGCACGGATGCGAACTTCACTATTACGACAACAAGCAGCGCGGGGAGGTGGATTTCCTCATTGACGACTACGATAGTCTGTCCGTTCTTCCGATTGAGGTCAAGTCGGGAAAGGATTATAAGGTTCACAGCGCTCTCGATAATTTTATGAAGACTCCCGACTACAATGTCAAGAATGCCGTCGTGCTCCACAGCGGTCAGAAAGTCTATCAGGAGAACGGCATCACATATCTCCCAATTTATTATGTGATGTTCTTGACAGGTGATTCCTCAAATTCCGCCGATATGGTCATACCGGAAATCGAACACCCGAAGTTGAGATGAGTTCGGAAGGGCGTCGTTCCGCAATCCACTCGCCAGCGTCAGAAAGTGAATTTGACCATGCACTGAACCCGGTGGCTGTGGACCCAGTGAAGGTCTTCCGTGGCGAGGGCTCGGGCGTTGTAGTATGTATTGCCGGTGGTCTGGTCTTTTTCCGGCGTGCCGAACTGGGCGCCTGAAAATTCGTAGTCGAGACCTATGGAGAGTTTGCCGAAATTGCAGATTAGGGCAGGGCAGATGCGGTAGAGCTGATTGAGGTTTTTGAAGCTGTTTTTCGAGAAATAGAAATCGGACTCAAGCACCTTTCCGTCATTGGCGGGATTGTAGAGGTCTTCGGATGTGCCGAAATTCTTGTAATAACCCACCATCAGCATCGGAGCCCATTTCTTACCATAAGAAATTGTAAACCAGGTGGATGAAGAATGGGTCGGAGTGTATTCGTAATGACCGTCCTCGCCGAGGCCTTCAAATTTCTTCGTTATTCCGTAGCCTCCCTGAATATTGTAATGCTCACCTGCCGAAGCGTAGATTGTCTTGGCCTTCAGCGCGAGTTTACCCTTGACATACTGCATATAGACAAAGGGAGATGCGGTGGTGATGCGGTCTGAAACCTTTGCTGTCGTCGTTTTTTCTGCTCCGGTTTCGTCCTTATATTTGATTGTTCCCGTTGTACGCGGCTTGATGCTGAGAATGTCAACACCGGCACGCGCCATCCAGCCACCGAATTTGAGAGTGACTCCCAGATAGCCTTCCGGAGTGCAGCCATATTTGATGTAATTTGCCGACTGGCCGTCAGGACCTGCGGATGTATACTGCATCTGCCATATTGCCGAAGCGGTGAGAGTGAAATGCTCGCCCAGATTAGCATCCATTGTCAGCTGCGGAGTGCGGCTGAAAGGGCCGAAAGGAGCACCGGATTCGAGAGTGAATACGGGGCACAGGTCTGCTGCAAGCGGATGCCAGGCCTGACCCATCTTGAGATTGACAGAGGCCGTTTTCCCCCCTGCCACCGGAAGGTCCTTCCAACCGAGAGTGAGAAAAGCCTGACGAAGACGCAGGGTGGCCGTTCCTGTCACGCCGGAGAGTCCCGCATAGAAATCCGCCTCAATCTTAGCTCCAATTGACGTTCGGCCAATCTGATAGCCGCTCACATCAACACCGACCCTCGAAGTGAGCGAAAGGAAACGGAACGAATTCTTCCGGTTCAAATCGTCGCCCAAATCATTGAGCTTACGGTCCTTGGGGAGATAGAAGAAGAGATCTCCCGTTCCTGCCACAGCCTCGCGGGAGTCGTAGGCCATATAGTTGCGGACAAAGCCGTAGAACTTATAATGATTCTGGAGATGCTCCTTCACTGCATTTTCTTTCACAGGCGCTTGAGCAGTCTCCATTGCCGTACAAGAAGATGCACCCGCAACCGCAGCACCGTCAACCGCAGCAATGGCACTTGCTGAAATGCTCAGAAGTGCCATTGTTGGGAAAATTTTAAATAAAATATCTCTCATTCTGATAATAAAATATCTCTCATTCTGAATAAACTGAAATAAAGGGGTTCAAATAAGAATATGGAGTACAAGGCATCCGGTAAAGATAAAACCGCAGCAACCTGATGGTTGTGAGGATTTTATCAAGACGGATAACGCAGTAATCCGCTTCTTATTCGGTTCCCGTTAAAATTTCGGGAGGCCAATAAATATCATAATCAGATACAAAAGAACTATTCCGATTCCGCCGATAATCGCTCCTGTAAGTGCCATATCCTTCGTTTTGATGAGCCCGGTCGAATGCGCGATGGCGTTCGGTGGGGTTGAAATCGGGAACAGCATTGCAAGCGAGCAAGTCACGGCAACAGTCACTATAAGCGTTGCAGCGCCTCCCATTCCCTCGAAACCAGGTGTTCCGGCCATTCCGGTCGCAACAGCAGCGAGAATCGGGATGAGCAGAGCCGAAGCAGCAGAGTGGGAAATGAAGTTCGAGAGTGCGTAAGCAAGCAGGCTGGCCACGACAAGTACAAGAAGCGGCATCCACTGTCCGAACGGTATTGCCTCTACAAGATGCGCTGCAAGCCCGGTTTTGTTAAGTCCAAGACCAAGAGCGAACCCTCCGGCAACCATCCAGAGCACATCCCAGTCAAGAGACTTGAGCTCTTTCTTTCCGAGCACGCCGGTTGCTGCGAAAACGCCGACAGGAATCATTGCCACAACATAGGAGTTGAGACCGTGAAGTTTCTCGGTCATCCACAGGAAGACAGTCACGATGAAGGTCACCACCACAATCCAGTAGCTCTTGTCCTTGTTTGGCTTACCCTCTATTTTGAGCTCAATCTTGTCGACCTTGAACGGGAACACAACAAGCAGCATCGCCCACGAAATAAGAAGCATCACAATGGCGAAAGGCACCATCACGGAGCACCATTCCGGGAAACCGATGCGTGCAATAGGCTCGAAAGCCGTTCCAAGAGACTCGTTTGCAGCCGCGAGCTTTCCGTTGATGGTCTCGATGAATGACGGCTCGTTGAGATATTTAAGCGCAATCGTGTTCGGAGGAGTTCCAATCGGTGTTCCTATACCGCCGATGTTTGCCGCAATCGGAATTGCCAATGCGAGACCTATCTTGCTGCCCTCGTCAGGAAGGGAGCGGAGCACAGGCGCAAGGAATGCAAGCATCATGGCCGCCGTGGCGGTGTTACTCATAAACATCGAGAACAGTCCAATCACCATCAGAAAGCCGAGCAGCACCATTTTGGGGTTGGTTCCGAAAGGAGCCATAAGGATGCGGGCGAGCTGGGCGTCAAGGCCTACCTTCGTGGCACAGAGCGCAAGGGCGAATCCGCCAAGGAAAAGCATCACCGTAGGTTCGGCGAATGTAGCGAGTATGGACTTGTAACTGATGAGGCTACCGACATTTGCGTCTGATGCGAAAGTGAACGCGGCCTGGTCGGAGACGGTAAGGAGCATCAGGACGATAATCATCGTGGAGGTGCACCACGTCGGGATAATCTCGAAAATCCAGAACATCGCGGCAAGCACGAAAAGGGCTATGACTCTGACTTCAACCTGCGAAAGAACGCCGTCTCCGAAGAAAAGACTATAGCCGAAGGTAAGGTTTCCGATGGTCACAGGCTCTATCGGGAAGAACCACAGGAATGCGAAAAGTATCAGTGCAATAGGAAGACACACCACATACTTCAGATTGAGTTTCTTATCACTCATTTTGTGTTATTTTTTAATTTTTCGGTCAATATGAGGTTCCCATATCCCCTCCACGGCAAGAAAAATGCAGCCTCTACGGGAATAAAGGCTGCAAATTTAATCAATTTTTCCATAACGGCAATCTAAGAAGCTGTTTAAATTTTTCTTGCATTTATTTTTATATGTTCGTTCTTTTGGTGTCTTTTTGGCCAGGTTTTCCTATTTTGCTCGTCATTTAGCACCGCTAAACTCCTCTCAAAACAGAAAAATCTGACTCAAAAATACATCTCAAAATAACTGAACAAAAAATTTAAACAGCTTCTAAATTTCCGATTACCGCATTTTACGTTTTTTATCGTCACTTGACCATGGTAGGTTCAGGACCAAGGTATGAACGCTTAAGACCGCCGAAGTCAAGGACAATCTTCTGAAGCACAGTCCCGGCATCTCCGCAGAGTATCCGGATAGAATGTCTGCCCGGCTCATTTATATGGAGCGTGGTCTTGTTGACACGACAGTTTTTCAGGCAGCTCTCATACCAAATCTGGGCATACTCGACCGAAGAAGTGGACGGGTTCATCACCGGTCCGTCGTCGATGCATACGCCATATTGGGTTTCAATATTAGTTGCCTCATGCCCACTGTAACCACGGTCCGCACTGAGGACGAAAGTCGGGAGAACATAGGTATAGACATCAACGGAACCCTGTTCAAACGTATAGAAGTCATATTCCACGCAAGGAACATCTCCATTCCTGGTGTTCTGTTTCGGCATCATAGGATTTCCAAACTGTACAGCCTTGTTCTCAATGCCAAGGTTCGGAATGTCGATGATCCTTATGGCATCATTCTCTCGCTTTCTGTGATACCCGGCCGCATCAATGCTGACATATCCGTTGTGCTGGACATATATGCCATTCAAATCCTCACGAGTTGGATAAGAAGGGTTGAATACAGACACAAGTACATTCTCCTGCACACCTGAGCCATCTTTTATGGTTACAGTTCCTGCAATTTTGTCTCCGACGGGAACATTGTTCCAGTCAACGGAAACCATAATACGGTCCTCATCAGCGGTTTTTCCCGAAGTCCGACTCAAAAGAATCCATTCTTTGTCAGTTTCAGCTGTCCAGGACAATTGGCCCTTGCCTCTATTGAATATATCTATGAAATATGCACATCTGAAATAGCCATTGAATGCCGGAAGCAGGTGGTAACTCGACACCCCGTTAAGCGAGCCCTCATTCTCCACCATAACTCCGAGTTCCGGAGCCGGGGAAAGTTTCACCTCACGCAAAACCGGTTTTTTGAAATAAGAAGCGGCAAACCCCTGCCCCATTGTCATAACGTGATTCCATTTCCCGCCAAGCAGACTGTTATAGCCTTCTGTTATCACTCTCAGACTATCATGGCAACGGACGGCTTCATCTGCTGCCGCCGTCGCTGCAGTGCGTCGTTGCAAGGCATACCATCTGTTTTTCTGTCCGGAAAGAACCATTCTGCTCATCAGTTCACATGCCTTGACAGGATAATACACTGATTGATAGAAACAAGGAATGTGGCTTAAAGGAAGCTGCGCCATAAGAGCTTCGGTCTCCGATGAGATTTTTCTGTAGGCTTCAAGGCGTCTTTCAGCCTCGCGATAATTGGCGAAAGAAAAATCCGTGTCTGTATTTCTCTCGTTGCCGTGCTTGTCGGTAGTCCACTGATAGCCCCAGCCCATAAACTCCGGTTTGCGGATGAAAGCCTGATGGTAAAATTCATCGAAGATTGAACGGTAGGCATCCCGATTTTTCTCGCCCAACATCCCACAGAGCCATTCGGAGCGGTAGGACGCCGCACGTTCATAACTGAATGAATCTATGTCATAGGCCATTGAGAGAAAGAAATCCACGGCAAACTCACAGGATTTTATGTCCCCTGAGTTGAGCAGCCAATAACGGTCTGCCGTGGAATCGTAGGCTTTGCGGAGCTCTTCGTACATCAGGGTCGGAGAGGTCGTATTCATCCATAGGTAGTCATGCGGACGACCGAGATAGGAGGAATGATAATAGACTCCGGAACGTCCCGAACGAAGCTGTTCCTTCGGACCGCTCAGCCTCTTCATATATCCGTAATTGTCATCCGGCCATACAATCGTCACATCATCAGGCAGTTCAAGCCCTTGATTGTATACATCAAGCACCTCTTTGTAGGGAGTGAAGAACTGCGGAATCTCAGAGGCATCCTTTCCTAACACGTCCGAAAGAATCTTCCTTTGGTTGAGAAGTGCCCTCTGAACCGTAGACTTTCTTGAATCCAGATTTTCAGCTCCACTCATGGCCCTGTCATGAAGGCCTCTCAACGCTATCACATAGGCATTCTCGTATGGAGAAGTCTCCACTACCCTGGCATTGAGTACACTGTCAATCCGCTCGCTGTTGGTGTTGTAGTTCCAGTCACCATACCTGTCCTTGTGCCATTCGCTCGCGGTGTTGAGAAGCAGCGGTTCGCAATGTGAGGCAGTAATGATGATTCCGTACCTGTCTGCAATCTCCTTATTTTGTGGAATCTGATAGAAAGCGGTCGAGGCCTCGTGCATGGCTGGAGCAAGCATATTCGCATTGAGGCGAAGAAGAAGTTCGCAGACTTTTTCGTATGTCTTCGGGCCTATGTTTCCCAATTCTTTCTCAAAGTTCCGCTTTGCCCAACGCAGCAGTCCCCAGTCTTCATCGTTGATGAATATTCCGCGATATTTTACAGATGGCGTGGCCGCATCATACGCATTCACCAACAGATAAATGGAATTACGATGTTCGACAGGAGCATCCATCCACCAATACCAAGGGCTCACCCCTATCGCCCGGCTGAGGGACAACAGGCCGTATGCAGTCCCCCTACGATCACTTCCAACCACGACAAGAGCCCGTCTGACGCCCTTGAGCGGAGCTTCCACAAGCCGGACGGCATAGCGTTCCCAATCTCCGGAAATGGACGAGACATCTATTTTACGATCCCTGACAAGAGCGTCAATCAAGGAGCTGTGCCCGAGAGTCCCGGCGATGACGGCATAACGGCAAGATTCGGGAACAGAGCCGTTTCCGCTGACGGAAGGCACTCTGCCGGTCACTTTCTCTATGTCGGATGCCAACAAACCGACGGCCGTACCAACGACAGAGGGTTCTGAAACGGCGTCATACATGATTGCGGCGCAAGTCTTCGCTGACAGCGGGAACACGTTCCTGCCGGAGGACGTTTCAGAAAGAGAGACTTGGGCACGGAGCGGAAATGCCGCCGCAAGGCACAAAAGGGCAGCCAGTACGACTGCCCTATTTTTATTCATAAGAAAACTATTCCACATTGTCAATGTCCTTTGAATAGCCAAGATAGAATTCCTCAATCTGCGCCGTTCCGCCGGTCCTTCCAAGAGGACCGTAGCATGAGAGTCCGCGCATCATGAACTTCAGATACCTGTACTGCGAGAACTTTATGCCTATCTTTCCTGTCTCGCGATTGTAGGTAGGCGTGTTGCTGACCTTGACGTTCTGCTTGTCCGTGAAGTCAAGATTCTGTACGATGACAGTAAATGTCTCGCCGTCGTTGCTTCCAGAAATCTCAGTGAAGCCCTTGAAGCGGACTACGACATCATCCTTATTGTCACTGATATTGCTTATTCTGAAATAATTGACAGGAAGCGATTCTTTCATGTCTATCGTGAATGAAATCTCGTGGGAATTCTTCTGTTCATCAGTCTTGAGACCAGAAAGTGAATTCCTTCCGGGAACATCTATGCAGAATGCCGTTCCATTTGTATGAGCATCATCGTTCTTTCCGAGCCTGTTTACAATCGGCTTGCCGTCCAGCATGGCCGTCAGGCTGTTGTTTCTTCCTGCCGTATTCGGAAGAGGATCTTGTGAGCAGGTCATCGTCCACGAGGCGCGATCCCACTCGGTCTCTTCCAACTTTGTCACCTTAAGATGACTCACGGCTTTGATTTCCGGATGGTTTGCGGCTGCGGCCGTGATGTCAGTCTCGCCTTTTCCGCGGATTGTCAGCACACCTTTTCCATCGACTGTGGCCACATCCTCCGCAGAAGACGTGAACACGATTTTCTCGCTGTAGTTCTCAGGCATGACTGAAATCTTCGTGTTCAGGTCAATCGTCACGGTCATACCGTCAAGCAGCCTGTACTCTTCAGCAAGCCCCACGAATACAATATTGGAAATCTCAATGTCAGGCACAGGAAGGACCTTCACCTGAAAATCGCGGCATACGCCTTCTGTTCCTGCATAAACGGTAATTGAGCAATCCCCGACACCAACTGCGGTAAGCAGTCCTTTCTCTGAGACATCCGCGACCGAAGGATTCGAGGACTCATACCTCTGAGCCGTATTCGTGGCATCTTCAGGAAGTACAGAAACATGCTCCGGAACAGAGAAGGTCTTTCCCACCACAATCTCAAGGACGTCCGTGAGCGTTTCATCGAATATGACACTCTCCACCTTGGCATTATTCACGGTGCCGGGAGCGGGAATGTTGTCATTGCAGGCGACGGTAAATAACGGAAGTGTCGCCATCATAAACTTTATTGTTTTCTTCATGTCTGTGTCGTTTTATTTGTTCGTCTTCACTACCATCCCGGGTTCTGAACCAGCACTCCATGTGTGCTTCTCTTGATTTCATCAAGCGGAATAGGATAGAGATAGTTTTTGTCGAGGAATACCCTCGGGTTGAATGTCATGCGGGAATAGTAGCCGTTCGACTCGGTCTTGTAGACATCCAGCTTCGTCATTTCCTTATTCAGAACGTCTTTTGCCAGAAGCCAGCGGCAAAGGTCGAAATAACGCTGGCCTTCCGTGCAAAGTTCGATGCGGCTCTCACGGCGGATTGCGTCGCGAAGCTTGGCATAGTCTCCCGCAATAGAAGGATTGCAGTCTTCGAGATTAGGGATTCCGGCTCTCTGACGAACCTTGTTGACATAGACAAGAATATCGCTGTCCTGTCCCTTGGTCTGCTCATTGAGCATTTCCGCATAGAGAAGATAGAATTCCGCGAGACGGAAGATAATCGAAGGACGATACTTGCTTGAAACAAGCCCCGAACCGTTTCCAAGCTTCCTATAATAGCGTTTATAGACCATGTGACCTGTGTTCGGCTCTCCGTCTCCGGTTCCGGCGCCTGATGTTCCGCCATAGGCAAAGTCCACTCTCTTGCCGCTCGAAGGCCATTTCATGCCGGTAAAAGTCACGCTGTTATAAAACCTCGGCTCTCGGTTAAGATACATTCCATAGACATCGTACTCGCTGCCCGGAAGTTTACCCCAAGAGGTCTCGTTATAGAGCGCTGAGGCCTCCATGAAACTCTCGTTCCTTATCGGCTTGCCGTCAGAGCAGTAGAAATCATCCACTAGTTCCTGCAGCATGTCTATTCCGTTAAGCCCCTTATACTCGCCTTTCGGAGTGGCATGCCCGTCAAACTGTTCGGTTCCGAGAGAGCCCCAGGAATTAGTCGTAGTGGCCCATATTATCTCTCTGTTGTACTCCTGAAAGAGATTGTAAAGGTCTTCGGACGGATTGCCGGTGTTGACAAGGGCATAGCGTCCCGCCTCGGCATACTCGATAAACTCCTTAAGACAGGTGACAGCCTTGTCAATCTTCTCATCCTTTGACGAAACGTCAGGGAACAGTTTCTTTCCGTCAACGTTCACTAGGCCGCTACCATATTCCCAACTTCCGTTGAACAGCGGACTCGCGGCATAGACCCAAAGTTTTGCTCTGTACGCCATGGCAGCTCCCTTGGTCGGCACTCCGCGCATCTGGTCGTTGTCGAAGTAGGATTCCTGATACATATCCTGCATGCACGCCTCAAACTCAGCGTCAAGCCAATTCACGACCTCGGTAACCGAATTGCGTTCAAGGTCGGGGAGATTATCCAAAGTGTAGGACTTGTCTACGATTGGAATCGGGCCGTACATCTCGAACAGGTAGTAGTGATAGACTGCGCGCATGAACCTCGCGTTTGCCTTATACACCCTCATCTCCTCTTCTGTAATCTTCTGGGCATCGGAACCGCCCTCTCCGTCAATGGGATGAGCCATCTCCAGAAAAATATTAGCCTGCCTTATTGAAGCATAGAGCCTTGACCATCTGTGGTTGTAGCTCAAGGAAGAGTTCCAGTTGCTGTACTTGCCGTATTTGAGATGCTCACGGGTATAGATCTCGTCAGCATAGCCTGTCCAGGCATTGCCCATCGCATTGGTCGCGCCCCAGACGTTGGTATAGTCCGGACGGTCAACGAATATCTGCCCATACCACTTCTTCGTACGGTCTACATTGTTGAATATGTTCTCGAAACTTGAGATGCCTCCCAATTCGTCTGACACGTCAAGATAGTTGCATGAAGCCAATGACAATGCCACGACTGTGCCGATGAGGACTCTTTTCAATATATTGTTGTTCATCATAGTCATTTTTTAGAAATTCACTTCTACGCCGAGGGAAAACGAATGGGACATCGGGTAGCTTACTCCCTTGTTCCTGTTACCCTGTTCCGGATCCCAGAACTTTATTTTGTCAAAGACAGCGAGATTCTCACCGAGAAGGTAGATACGGAGTCCGCTGAGCCTTATCTTTCTGAGGGCCTTCTCCGGAAGGACATATCCGACCTCAAGGTTTTTCAGGCGAAGGAAACTTCCGTCGCGGAGCCACCATGTGCTCGGCTCGTCATTTATGCTGTTGCCATAGCCGACATGAAGTCTCGGAGAAAAGACATCCTGGCTCGGATTGTCCTCTGTCCAGCGATCGAGGAAAGCGGTGCGGTAGTTTCCCTTTTCCGTTCCCCAGTTGAACGGCCAGAAAGTGTTGTTTCCTGAAGCGAGAAGCACTGAAGTGTTGGCCACTCCTGAGAAGAACACACTCGCGTAGATTCCCTTCCACTCCACATTCACGCCGAAGCCATAGTTGATTTCCGGGGTCTGGTACGGGTGACCGACGCCGCGGACCTTGTCATTGGTGTCGATTATGCCGTCGTTGTTCATGTCGACATACTTGATGTCGCCAGGGCCGATGATTCCGCCTAAAGCCGGCTGAGGAAGTCCGGGACGAAGTTCGTATTTGTATGTCCCGTTGCTGTTCATCGTCTTGATGAAGTCGTCTTCAGTGTAGAGTCTCTCCGCGATATAGACCACCTGCTCGTTGATTCTCGTGCCCGTCACCCTCTGATACTCTTCAGATGGCGTAAGCTCGTCTATTTCAAGAACCTTGTTCCTTGCGAAGGTGAAAGTTCCCCTACCGCTGAGTTTCCAGTCTCCGAAGCGGTGCGTGAGGTCGATGCTCGCGTCAACACCCTGATTCCTGACCTTGCCGTAATTCTGCCAAGGGTTCTCGTGGAAACCGGCATATCCGGGAACGGTGTTTCGCTGGAGGAGAATGCTGGAGCGAAGATTGTTGAAATAGTCAACCTGAATCTGTATTGCCCTGTTGAAGAACGCAAGGTCGAGCCCGGCGTTTATCTTGTCCTCTATTTCCCAACCGAGAGTATAGTTCTCGAACTGCAGGTCATAGATTCCAGCACCGAGACCATTGGTCGCTCCGTTTGTTCCGATTCCCTGATTGAACGTGTGTCCGCCTTCGTTGAACGTGGCCCTGTAGAGGAAACGGCTCGTACCCGTATCGTCATTTCCGGTACGTCCGAAAGAGGCACGGATTTTAGCAGAGCTGAGAATATTTTTGAGACGTTCAGGATACCAGCTTTCATTGGAGACTATATAACTGGCTCCGACTGCCGGGAAGAATCCGAAACGATATTTTTTCGCAAAAGTCTCGCTTCCCGTATATCCGAAGTTGGCCTCCACAAAATAGCGGTTGTCGTAGCCGTATGTCACACGCCCGACCAGTCCCTGTTTCCTATATGGCAGAGCGACGGTGGAGAGTTGCTTGTCCTTCATATTATAGAGGAGCATGGCACCCACATCGTGTTTACCGGCAAAGACATTATTGTATTGGATGGATCCTTCGATGTAAATGTTTCTGGTATAATTACTTCCCGTGTAGGCTATCTCCTTCACATCAGGAGATCCCGCAACAACTTGACTAAGAATCAGTTCTCCGGTTTCAGGATTTCTTCCGGTAGCGTGATATTTTGAAGGAGAGTAATTACGCAACTTATTCAGACCGCTCTGGAGGTCAAAACTCACAGCAGCTTTCGCGCTCAATCCAGGTGTTATGAACTTGAGATCCTGATTGAGAGTGAGTTTTGATTGAACCTTTGTGTTATATTCCCTTCTGTATCCCTGCTGATAAAGCATGTAATACGGGTTACGATTATTCGCATCTGTTTCTTTCTCATATGTAGAAACGGAGCCATCGCTGTAGACCATCGGGAAGAGGTGCGGCGGCGTGTGGAGCATAAAAACGAAGACATCGTCCGGAGAGCGGTTTGCCGTCCGTCTCGTCGTGTACTGTCCAGAAAGGTCAATGGCAAGTTGGGTCGTCTTGCTGACCTTCAGGTCTATGTTGCTTCTGAGGTTGAAGCGGTCATAGGAGAAGTTGCTGTTGTAGCGGGACTCAGGATTCTTCTTGAACACGCCGTCCTTCTGCTGATATCCGGCGGAGACGAAATACTTCGCGTTCTCCGCGCCACCCCTGAAATTGAGGGTGTATCTCTGTCCGTGAACGGTCTTTGCAATCAGATCCGTCCACTTTGAGTTCGGATAAAGGTCCGGATCGGCTCCCGTCCTGTAGAGTTCGATGAGTTCGTCAGAATACTTCTTGTCCATTCCGTCATTGTAGGCGGCCTCATTTGCAAGAGACATATACTGCCAAGAGTCCACAAACTCCGGAATCCTGTAAGGAACGGACATGTTCTGCTCCAGACGGAACTGAATCTTCGGCTTGGAGATATGTCCCCTTTTAGTGGTGACGAGAATCACGCCGTTTGCTCCCTCTGCACCATACATTGCAGTGGCCGCGGCATCCTTGAGAAGGCTGAAGCTGTCGATTTCGTCCGGGTCGAGGTCGGAGATGCTTCTCGGCACACCGTCAACGAGCACTAAAGGAGACGTGCCGCCCTTGAACGAACTGACTCCACGAATCCAGAACTCGGCATCATCGCGTCCGGGCTCGGAACTTCTCTGGACCGCAATGAGTCCGGGAAGCTGTCCCTGAATGCTGGAGGTCAGGTTGGTGGAGGTCACTTTCAGTTCATCGTTAGTGATTGTAGAAAGCGAACTGACCACGGCTTGACGCTTCTGCGCACCGTACGCGACCATTACGGCCTCCTCCATCATAAGAGAGTCCTCGGACAGTTCCACATTGAGCGTGTTGCTTCCGGCCTTTGGCGCAAGGGTTTTCTCCAAAAAGCCGACAAAGCTGAATGTAAGCTGATCCTTGGGATTGATGTCAATGACATACATGCCATCGATGTTGGTTGTTGTTCCGACCTCCGTCCCCTTGATGAAGACGTAGGCTCCTGGCAGAGGGCTTCCGTCTCCGTCAGTGACAGTTCCGGTAATCCTCCGTTTGCCGCTGTCCTGCGCATAGGCGGATGACAATCCTGTCAGCACGAACAGGATGATAAGCGACATAAAGTTTTTCAGATTTTTCATCAGTTTGATAATTAGTGTTATAGGGTTTATTGTTGTATATTTGCTATCTCCGTGAGACCATACGCGCACCATAGCATCGCAGCCTGGCCATGGGTATCCCCGGCATAGCGCTTCCGATCACGGTAGTACTGCTCCGACGTTCCAGTGCCCGTTCCCTCACAAACCTCACGAATGTCATAGTTCGGATTAAGGTAAGAGATGAGCGACTTCCAGGCCTTGGCCGCCGCAGCACCATATTTGTCATGGTCAAGCCATCCGTTGCGTACACCTTCAATGAAGGCATAGGCGAACATGGCACTCCCGGAAGTCTCCGACCACATTCCCGTCTTGTCAACGAGCTGTGCCCACATTCCCGTCATCTGCTGATACTTCAGAAGAGACGCCATCATGGTCTCATACTCCTGCCTCAAGAGCGCGGCCTCCTCCTTATATGCCGGATTTCCGTCAATCGCCTTGAGCATCAGAGGCATACCGACTGCCATCCATCCGTTTCCACGAGCCCAGAAGAACTTGGCGGACGTGGAGTGCCAATAGAGTCCGCCGGCACCTTGAATTTTCTGAATGTAGAGTTTCATCTCCCGGACAGCCCGGTCAAGATATTTGTTCTCCGAGTTCGTCTTCGCCGGCCACCATGGATCCGTATTGCAGGAGGAGTCATCCTTCGTAGCCTGCCAGGCCTGAAGTTGAAGAGCGGTAATCATGAACATATCGTCAATCCAAAGGCGTGTCTGCCATGAATATCCGTTTTTGATATATTCCTCCCATTTCGCCCAGTCACCATCGCTCATCTTGAAAAGAGTCGAGGTGTGATTGTATGCGCTGCTATTGAAGCGGGCATCGAACTCGGCGCGAGTCAGCGGATTCCACTGATTGTCGGCGTAGGCCAGCCCGAAATCGAGATATTCGGTCCTTGTCTGCGGGAACTTCACGGAAGCGTATTTCGGATTATCCATTATGGAAGCAATGTGGAGGGATATGGCTCCGAAAATATAATAGTCAACCCTATTGCTCTCATGCCGCCACAGCAAATCCGTCACAAGTGGTCTTTCGATTCCCTTGGAGTCTTTATAGGTTGACTTTCCGATGATTACGTCATTGTATTTGTTCACCATTTCCTGCATCAGCCCAAGAGCCTCGTCACGAGCCTCAGCATCATCGTTCAAGAGCGCGTTGTCAATAGCGGCCTCAAGAAACCAGAATGCGCCGAGGTATGCACACACGTCAGGATAGGTCACGAAGGAACTCGGCTGCTTTCCGGCGTCTGTCCGCCCCCAGTTCGACTGGGGAATCTCTATAAAGCGCCTCACGAGATTCTTTCCGCAGCCCACCGGCTCGGCCTTGCCTTCGAAGCCGACAAGCCCGATCTGTTCGCCGGAGGTACCTCCGGGTTTATAGCCGCCGCCATTGACAGGAGGATAGTCCTTTTCCTTTGTACACGCGCAGACACCAAGCGTCAGGCACAGGAAAGCGACATATAGTCTCTTCTGCAAACTCATTTTATCTTCACTTTATATGGTTTGACATCGCCGCAAAGAGCCTGACAGCACCAGATGAGAGCAGCCTGACCATGAAGGTCTCCGGTAAGCCTCCTGCGTTTCTGATACCAGTTAAGGTCATTCTTCGCCCCTGTTCCTTCACAGACATTCCGGAGTTCGTAGTTTTCGTCAAGATATGAAAGAAGACGGAGATATCCCTTGCGGGCGGCCTCTCCATATACCTTTTTGTCAAGCCAGCCGTTCTTCACGCCGACAATGAAGGCATAGGTAAACATTGCTGTGCATGAAGTCTCCTTCCATGTGTCCGGATTATCGATTATCTGATGCCACATACCGTCGGAATCCTGATAGCGCAGAAGTGTCTGCATCATCAGGTGATAGGCTTCTTCAATACGCGGACGCAATTCGCTGTCTTTCGGCATGAGCCTAAGCATTTCCGCCATTCCGACAGCCATCCAGCCATCACCTCTTCCCCAGAAATAAGGAGTTCCCGTGTGATGGTAGAACAAACCGTTGGGACGTTGGATTTTATCGAGGTACAGAACCATCTCACGCGCAGCTCTGTCTATGTATTTCCGGTCTCCGGTCACGTGATAGGCTTGTGCCTGAAGTTCAGTGATCATGAACATGTCATCTACCCAAAGCCGAGTCTGCCAAGAATAGTCTTTCTCCTGCCAACCACGCTGCTCGTTTGTTGGATTCTCGGGCATAATCCACTGACCGTCAGCATATTTCATCCCAAGATCATAATATCTTTGTTCAGGAACAGTCTTGTAAATCTCAAGCGGAACTGCTCCGAATACATAGAAATCCACGACATTATGAGCCTTAGGAAACATTTCCGGCAGAAGATGACTGTCCGTAGAGAACAAAGGTTCGAACCTTTCAACAAGAGCATCATGCAGTCCATTGTCATCGGTTGTCTGAGCGAACCACAGAGAGCCGAGCCATGCGCACACGTCGGGATAGGTTACAAGTTTCACCTCATACTTTGATCTGACATCGCCCCAATGGGAGTGCGGAGTGTCAAGATAGTGTTCAACAAGTTTCTTCCCGATTTCTTCCGGACGGCTGCCTTCGGGAAAATGCTTCAGATCCCAGCTCTTCTGCGCGAAAGCCGTCGTGAAAAGAAGGGAGAAAAGGAAAATTAAAGATATTCGTTTCATGTTAATCATTTAGTTAGCAAGCGTTAAAATTAAAGCGGTTCTCCGGAAGGGACCTCGATATCCTCCTGCCATCCGACCGGTGTTCCGAAATCAGGAGTTCCGTTCTCGTTCCAATTCACTTTCTGAAGGAAGCAGTCGCGGTTATCCCAACCGTCATCCTTGTAACGTTTGACGTGATAGACAATCCAGTCCTCGGTGCCGTCAGGCGATTTTGTGAAAGTATTGTGTCCGACGCCATGGACACCGCCGATATGCATGGTGGAAGGATTTGTCGGATTGTCCGCATTCGGATTGCTTGACTTGGAAACATTGTCACACCTCCAGAAGGTATGATTTGGCGACTTCTCCCAATTCGCCTTGACAAGGGGATCGTTTTTCTGAGAATCCGCGAGGTCAAGCTTGAGCCATCCAAGACAATAAGCCTTTGTCCACGAAGCATTTGCGGAATAGACACAGAAGAGTTTAGTCCCGTCAGGGCTGAAAATTACCGATGGTCCCTCATTTATGCTGCGGCTTACCTTTTCCCAGGCGTAGTCCGGTCTGGATATTTCGATACGCGGAGAATTGATTGTCCACGGGTTTTCCATCGGTGCGATGTAAAGTCGCTGGTTTCCGTCCGTTTTGGAGACGTTTCCGGACCATATTGCGTAAAGTTGGGAGCCTATCCGGAATACGGTCATATCAATGGCATAGATGGTGTTATCAACACTAAGCTTTTCGCCGGCGCTGTATTTTTTGTAGTCTTCCTCGTCTCCAGTGAAGAGCATTCCCATATCTTCCCATACTCCGGTTGTTGGATCGGCGGAGGTGCAGCGGAGCACACCGGTTCTCTGGGTGCTGTAACCGAGTTCCTTGCCGTCAGGACCGAGTTCGGATGACGGCCTTCCGGCAGCATAATAGATGTACCAGACGCCATCAATCCGTACGAGCTCCGGAGCCCAAAGATTGGCGCGGTTCCACACTTTCACGGCGCCGTCGGCCGGGCAGCTCCAAACTTTCTTCGTACCTCCGAATTCGGTCAGTTTCGAAGTCTTTCCAAGATTCACGCCGCTGCCGCTCGACTTGCAGGGATAATATGTCACGCTCTGTCCGTCATCCTCTCTCCACACGTAAGGATCCGGCATCGGCTGGAACACAGGATTCTTGAATGTCCTGGCTCCTTGTTTCACCGTTATTCTTGAAGGAATCGTGCCTTCCGCTGAAATGCGCACAGTGCCGGTGCGTTCCGCTGCCGGCGTGACACCGTCTTCAAGATAATTCGCGTCATATTCTACGGAAATGTTGCGGCTTCCCGTGCCTTCCTCGACATTCACATGAATCCAGCCGGCCTGCGAGGTCACTTTCCAAGATGCGTTCGAATTGATATACACCTCAAAAGAGCCCGACTTGCAGCTGACAATCTTCTGCGAGACACTCAGCTTGAGGTACGGCTTTTCTGTCGGTTCCGAAGCTGACTTGGCACAACTGCAACCGGCCGTAACGATGAGCACGGACAGAAAAAGTATTTTAAAGAATTTGTTCATATAGATTATTAATTGTTGAAAAATTTCTCTGTTCTGCCACGGCTCAGCATCTGCCACAGCGACGCGACCGTCCATCCCGGAGCAAAAATGTCATTGTAAAAGCCCTTGCCGTTCTTTCCATAATCCCAGTTCGTGTGCTGGACGACCTCCGGATAATAGCCTTCTGCAGCGATGTCGAACATTTTCCCTTTTTCCGGCATAAGTTGAAGCATGGAAGTTCTTATTACCGCAGTAAATTCAGAAAAGTAAGGCTTGTCGAACTTTTTCGCCAGAAAATCAAGAACGTCGGCAAATTCGAATATGAAAACGTCAATATGGTTATTCTCCACCGAGACATTTCCCCAGCCTCTGGATTTGAAACCGACATCTCCGAGCATCTGCCCCTGCGCAAACGGAACATCCCAGAGATAGTACCACGACAGGGCAAAATATGCAGATTTGAGACATAATTGTGCGTAATGCTCCCTGATTTTTTTGCTTTCCTCTGTTTTACTTAGCCCCACTATGTTTGTAAGCATTCTATATATAGATAGTTTATATTCTGTTCCTATTCATTTTTGTTCTCGTTTCTT
>OQWM01000065.1_pt1 | contig 49308 bp, 36 predicted proteins | sample 1691531 | NCBI WGS metagenome assembly OQWM01 (sample SAMN03418257, study PRJEB22391) | human gut metagenome | biome: human-gut; feature: organic feature; material: feces | host: Homo sapiens | place: Tanzania | collected 2013-01
CGAGTTTTCCTCCGGGGGAGGGCTGGGGAGGGGCTTTTGGGCATGGGGAGGGGCTTTTGGGCATGGGGAGGGGCTTTGGCCTTTTACCTCCCCGCTCTCTCAATCATCTCGCTGATATGCTGGGAGAAGTGGGGGTCGGTGGAGAGCTGCTCTATGGTGATGTGCATACGGTAACGCCAATAGTGGTGAGGGTTGGCGGGGATGTTGATGCGCTCGCCGTTGGGGTCGGGCAACCGCAGACGGTCGTCGAGGGCGAGCCAGTCTTGCAGACTCAACACACAGAGCATCGAGGGCGAGGCGAGATGGGCGGCTACCACCTCCTCTGCCAACGACGCAGGCATGGGGTGAGGCGCCTCGCCATCGTGGTGGAGCACAGAGGCATAATAGTCCTGCGTGCGCAGCGGGTCCTCGTCCCACCACTGACGCAGGGGCGCCATATCGTGCGACGAGAAGGTGCAGACCGAACGGTAGGGATAACGGCTCACATCGGCAAAGCGCGTCGAGGCCTTGGGCATAGTCTGTATCTCCAGACTCAGGATGCGCAACTGCTCCATCACGGGTGCCACACACGACGGCACCATGCCCAAGTCTTCGGCGCAGGCGAGCATGTGGGTTGCCTCGATGAGCGGCGGCAGTTTCTTCATCGCCTCGCCATACCAGAAACCATTGTTGCGGTGGTAGTAGAAGTCGTCGTAGAGACGGTCGAAGGCGCGACGGCTGGCATCGGAGAGACGGCGGTAAGCCCAGGTCTTGCGGGCTAAGATGCGGGGGTGGTAGGTGCCGGAGACACGGTGGTCGGCGAGGAAGAGTACATCGTCGACGAGGGTGTAGAGTCCGTCGAGGAGCTGACTGTCGCAGCGGCCAGCCTCGACGAGGTCGGCTATCTTGCGCTCGGTGTCGTAGTCGGCACGCAGCGTGTAGGTGCCGTTGCCCACGGCGTCGAGGCAGTAGTGGCGCACGCTCTCGGCACGGTCGCCGAAGAGGGTATCGACCATGTCGTCGGTGATGACGGGGGCGAGCATGGCGGTAGAGAAATGGAGCCCGTAGGACTCTATCTCCTCGGGCGTAAACGCCAGCGCCGGGGCAAACTGTCCGAGCAGTCCGCGCACGGCGTGGATGGGTATCTCCCAGATGCGGAAGAAGCCAAGAACGTGGTCTATGCGGTAGGCGTCGAAGTAGTGGGCCATACGGGTGAAGCGGCGGTTCCACCACTGGCAGCCGTCGTCGAGCATAGCCTGCCAGTTGTAGGTGGGGAAGCCCCAGTTCTGCCCATCTACGGCAAAATCATCGGGTGGAGCACCCGCCTGACCGTCGAGACAGAAGTAGCCGGGCTCCATCCACACATCGCAGCTCTGGCGGTGAACGCCGATGGGTATGTCGCCCTTGAGGATGACGCCACAGCGGCGGGCATGGTCGTGGGCAGCCGTCATCTGGGTGTGCAGGACATACTGTACGAAGTAGTAGTAAGCCACCTCGGCATACTCGGCGGTGCCTGGGGTGGAGAGGGCTTCGCGGTCGGCCTCATCCCACGCCGTGTGACCATGCCAACGGCTGAAGTCGGTGGTGTGCGTGGTGTCGCGGAGCCTGCAATACTGGGCGTAGGGCACCAACCACTGGGCAGCCTCGTCAAAGAAGGTGCGGAAGGCGTCGGTGGCCATCATCTCTGCCCCCTCCTGGTCGTAGAGTTCATGGAGATAGGCTTCCTTGGCCTGCATCATGCGCTCATAGTCTATCTGCTGAAGCCCGTTGAGCTGCTGCTGCAGACGGGCGTAGTGGTCGCGGCGGCTGGCAGAGGCAAGCGGCGGCAGCTGGCGCAGGTCGGCATACTGGGGGTGAAGGGCAAAGACGCTGATGCAGCTGTAGGGATAGCTGTCGGTCCAGGTGTGGGTCACGGCGGTGTCGTTGATGGGCAGCACCTGCAGCACCCGCTGGCCGGTGGAAGCCACAAAGTCGACCATCGCCGAGAGGTCGCCGAAGTCGCCCACACCGAAGCTGCCCTCGGAACGGAGCGAGAAGACGGGGATGAGGGTGCCTGCCACGCGCTCGTCGGAGAGGGGATAGAACGACTGGTCGAGTTCGTAGACCGCAAGCCCGTCGGCGGGGGTGACGGTGAGATGGCGGTTGGGGCAGACTTCCCAGATGGGGGAAGAAGAGTCGTCGGGGATGATGACAAACTTGAACTCGAGGTGGGTGTCGGTGAGCAGGTCGGCGGCTATCTCTGCCACCCACTCGTTGTACCCGTGCTCGGTCATGGGTATGCCCTGCTGTGGGTTCCACTCGCCGAGGATGCGGTCGGAGCCGGTGAGCACCAACCGGTGGCCCGAGCGCAACTGCGGGGCACGGCATACCAGTCGCACGCAGCGGTCGCCGGGCGAATGGACGGGGTGCACGGGATGGGGATGGAGGCACTCGATGAATGCCGAACTGTATCTATAGGTGTCGTGGGGCATGTCTATCCATCGGCAATAGACCCTCACCGAGGTCTGCGGGCGGCGCGGCAGGTCGAGACGATGACGGATGGTGGTCCACTCGCGCCTCAGCGTGGTGCCGGCATGCTCGATGGTGAAGAAATAGTCGGCCACGTCGGCAGTCCAGGTGTCGGCGTTCCAGTCGAAGGTCCAGTGGGCGTTGTCGGCGGTGGTCATCAGATGACGGTGGAGGGTGACGCCGTCGGCGGCATCGACGATATTGATTGCCACCTGTTCGCCGGCGTAAACGTAATACTCGATATGAAAGGTAATGTCCATGACAGTTGTATAGATTGGTGGTAGAAAAAAAGGCGGCGGCGGACTCCATCTGCACCATCGTGGCACAGACGACATCCGCCGCTGTTTATATTATAATCAGGTTCATGCTACTGAGCCAGCTCTTTGACTGTGGTTCCGTCGGCGTAGCGCACGATGTAGAGCTGGCCGCTCTGCATATCGCTGACGCGCTGTCCGTTGATATTGTATACAGCCACAGCGCGACCGTGGTCGCCGGTGGTGGCAGAGCCTATGCCATTGGTCACCGTGGGGTCGACGGTGTATTTGATATTGTAGACGGTATGGCGCTGCAGGTCGTCGCCGAAAGCCACGAGGCTGATGGTGCGGGAAGCCTTGTTGACAAAGGTTGCGGTGGTGTAGCGCGGGGCTGTGGACACAACCACATCGGCTGTGGGCTCTTCGGGCACGCGGATGTCGTAGTCGCTGACGGCGGGGTCGAAGTTCTTGACCTCATTGCCGAAGACACGTATGCCGCTCACCTTGGGCAGATAGACCAGCTCGAGGTCGTCGATATAGAACTCGTCGCCGGCACTACCCTTGCCGGGGTGGGCATTGGTAGACATGGTGACCAAGATGGCGCGCGCCTCGGCACGATGGGCCTCATAGGTGGCGTAGTCGAAGGGGATGGACAGGCGCACCCACTCGTTCTGGCTGGTGATGAGGGTGTCGGTAGCTTTGGCCACGATGTTGTCGTACTCCTTATCCTGTGGGTCCTGGTATCGGGTGCCGTCGGTGATGACCGCATTGATGCTGGCATGGGGGTCGTCGGGCTGGGCTACAGCCTGGCTGAACTTGACCCAGACGCCCAAAGAGTCGGGGCGGCCGGCGAGCCTGGTGTAGAAGGGATCGCCGTGGCCATCCTTGTCGGCATTGGTGAGGTCGAGGAAGGCGTGATTTGCGGGAGAGGTGGCAGTGAGGTCACCGGCATTCATGCGGCCGGTGGTGATGGTGCCGTTGGCTACGATGCCAAAGATGCTGGTGGCCTTGACGAGGATGCTCGACTTGCCGACAGTGCCGGGGCGCACATCTTTGCTGACGCTGGTGTGGATGTCGCTGAAGGCATTCTGCGTAGAGGCATACATGCCAGTGGCGCTGAGGAAGGAGTGCCAGTGGTTGGGCTCATAGCCCGACTTGCTGCCCGACTTCTCGATGTGGAAGTCCTCGAAGCCCGAGTTGGGTATCTGCAGGACGGTCGAGTTGAAGAGCACGTCGATATCCAGACCCATCGTGGCAAAGGGGATGTGGATGGTAGCCCGGAGAACATCGCCCTTGAGGCTGGCTTTGAGCTTGACGGTGATGGGGGGATTGCTGAGAGCGGGGCCGAGCCACATCTGGTCGGGGTCGCTACCGGGGGCGATGGTAATCTGCTGGGTAGCGCTGAGGATGGTCTCGCCGTTGCTCTCGACGGCATCGACATTCTTCATATCGATGGTACCCACGTAGAGATTGTCGGCGCCGTTGGGCATAACGAAATCGGCGAGCTTGAGCTCGAACTTGTTGTCGGCCTGACGAACCACCTCGATGGTGGCCTGCTGATAACTGGCGGGGGTGCCGTTGAGCACCACGGCCAAGCTGCCCTTATAGTCGGTGGCTGTCGCACCAATGGCGCAGACCAGGGCAGCACAAAGTGTAAGTAGTTTCTTCATCTGTGTTGTGTTAGAATCTATATCCTGAATGTTACTTGAGTCTGTAAATGACGCCCACGGTGCCAAAGATGGGATAGAGCGTCTGCTCGATGGTGTGAAACGAACTGCGGTGTACGCCCGTGACGCCCCACGCCAAGTCGGCATAGACGCCCCAGCGGTGGTGGAACTGCCAGTCGGCACCGAGGTTGACACCCAGCTGCAGATGGCGCATCTGGTCGCTGAAATCGTAGGTTCCCCAAGAGTCGGGCGTATTGCCCAGCTCGATGCGGGTGCCGGTGGGGTCGCCCTCGCGCAGATAGCCGTCGTAGACATGGCCCTTGAAGACGCGCGTGGAGACATAGGAGATGTAGGGGCCACACTTGAGCAGCACGGAGCCGGTACGGAAGGTGGCATTGACGGGCACGGTGAGCATCCACTCCTCGCACTCGGTCACCAGATTGCCGGTGTAGACACCCTCGATGCGGTCGCCGTCCTTGGTCATCTCCATGTGGTAGTTCTTGACGGTGGCGTCAATCTTCATCGCCTTGTTCTCGAGGTGGAGACCGGTGAGCAGACCCCACGAGCCCCACATGTCGCGCTGGACATCGATGCCGAGCGAGAAGTTGGGCTTGAAGTAGAACTTGTTCATCTTGCGGATGGTGGCAGGCATGCCTATGGGCGCCGTACCACCGATGTTGTAGCCCAGACGGACGGTGTAATTGAGGCTGTCGGGCAGGCTGATGGCGCTGGCAGTGAGCGCCAGGGTCATGAGCAGGGTGAGTATGGTGATTTTCTTCATTGTCGTTGTCATTGGATGTATGGGTAGGGTTTACTCCTGGGTCTCGCAGGTGAGGCGCACCATGTCGATGTCGAGGGTGCTGTCTATGGCGCCCTGGAAGTAGGCTCCGTCGGCACTCGACGAGAAGACGATGGCAAGGCTGTAGCCTCGGTTTTCGAGCAGGTCAAGGTCGAGCTCGGAGACATAGGTGAAGTCTACGCTGAAGGGGGTCCACTGGGTGGTGGGGGGCACCTCGGGCATGATGGCCTTGGCGACGATGAGCGGACTGGTCTGCACGTTGGCGCCATTGAGGGTCACGGCGTTGCCAGAGGCATCGTGGTTGCGGTAGAGCACGGCGTAGATGGCGGCTACATCCTTCTTGCCCTCAACGGGAGAGCCATCGACATTCTGGAAGACGGGACCCGGGGTGTAGCGGTAGTAGCCACTGAAACGCTTGGGGCGCTTGTCGAACGGACGGCCGAAGCGGGTGGCGTCGAGGGGTTCCTGAAGGGCACTGAGGGGGTCGAACTCGCCGAGGAAGAGGTTGCCCGCGGCGATGCGCTTGTTGAGCGTCTGCGCCAGGGCGCCGGTCTTGCGCGTGACGAGGCGCACGGCCTTGGCGTCGAAGCCATCATCGAGAGGTATGGTGGGATATTCGAGGGGCGCGGCGCTGGAGTTGGAGATGTTGAAGCCGCCATTGCCGGTAGCCCAGATGTCGGTCATCACGCCATGCTCGTCGTCGCTCCATACATAGTACTTGTTCTTGCTGTTGAGACGGAAGTGCTCGAAGTCGTAACTGAACTCGTCGCTCACGGTCTGGGTGACGGGAATGACAGACACGGCGTAGTCGCGGTGCCAGGCACCATCCTCGGAGGTGACGCGATAGATGACAGGGCCCTGGGAGAAATCGTGGACGCTGCCGTTGGCTGGAGTCATGACGGCTCCGGGAGTAATGGCAAAGTGGGGGGCAAGGGCGGTGATGTCGGCCTTGCGACGAACGGTGAAGCGGATGTCGGTCTTGTCGGAAATGACATTGACAAGACTGTCGCTGGCCTGGTAAAACATGGCGGAGGGGTCGTCGGCATGTATCCATGCCTGGACAATGTCGCACTCGGCATTGGGAGCCTCGTCTTTGAAGCAAGAGGTGAGCGTGAGCAAACTCAGGCATCCCCATAGGATATGACTTTTATTCATTTCGCTCTGATTATAACGATTATTGCGATACAAAATTACAAAATAATCATCTTTGACCGAAATAAAAACGACCGAAATAAAAACGCGGACGATTAAAAAGTTTTCATCGATGCCGTTTTGCTTAGTCCACATGGCAATAGGGGGCAGGGGCGGGGTCGGAACGGGTGTAGGGACAGGGGCAGAAGGTGGCGGAAGAAGGTCGGGGCGTGGGGAGATTGCGGCGTTTTCCACTTTTTTAACCATCGGCATAGCGGCGAGGCAGAAAGAAATGGCTACTTTTGCAACTATAATAATATAAGGTATGAAGACAAGAATAATCACAATCATGGTGGCACTGATGGCGGTAATGGCCCATGCCACGGCACAAGATTTGGACGAGAAGTACGCCACCGACCTGCTCAAGGCAGGCACCGAAGCCCCCGACATGAGGGTGGGCACCGGCAAGGACGGCAAGGCGGTAAGGCTGAGCGACCTGAAGGGCAAGTATGTGCTCATCAACTTCTGGGCATCGTGGTGTCCCGACTGCCGAAGGGAGACTCCGGCGCTGCAGCGACTGTGGCAGAAGTACGGGGAGAAAGGTCTGCAGATAGCGGGTATATCCTATGACACCAACAGAGAGGCTTGGCAGAAGTATATCGCTGACAACAAGATGGTGTGGTGGCAATATAGCGAACTGAAGAAGTGGAAGAAGGAGACCCAGAGCGACCGGCTGTATCACATCAACTGGATTCCGACGCTCTATCTCATTGCTCCCGACGGACGGGTGGCACTCGCCACGGTGATGATGGACAAGGTGGAGGCTGAGTTGGCCAAAGCCTTGGGCAACTGACACGGCAAGGAACCGACCGACGACAGCTCGCCGACGCAGCAGCGCCACCGCCACGGCGGCGAAGGCAAGCGCCAAGCAGACAAGACAACGAGGGCAACCCTCACCCACAGGCTCGGAGCCTGCAGGGGTGATGGTTGCCCTCAAAGGTTTATGTCAGAAAAGGTCTACGACCTACAGCAGACCGGCCACAGTGGCTGCGTCGGCTTGTTCGTAGACAGAAAGAGAGGTAACAGGAGTGGCGACGAAGTTGCTGTAGCGGAAGAGCTGCATGGCAGCAAACTGGTGGTCGGCAGAGAGGCACACCTCGAGGCGCAGATTGCCGATGTCGTGGCTCTTGAGGGTCTTCACGTTGCGGGCGGCATCGGCGAGGGCTGCGCCGGTAAGGGGGAGCAGATGCTTGAGCTTGTCTTCCTCCTGGGCGGAATACTCGTAGACGCTGGAGGAAATCTTGCTACCGGTGGGCACATAGACGGCCTTGCTGGAGAGTCCGAAGAGGGTGCTGACGGTGTTGATACGGGGGTCGCTGAGCAGCTGGCTGCCCATAGTGAGATTTTTGATATTTGCCATAATAGTCTTGTTGTTTATTTATGTAATGATAATTGTTATTGGTGGACGCGTAGCAGGCCTGGGGGCCGTCGGCATCCATGGCGGCACGGCTCGCAGAGCCACGCCAAGGGGTGGAATATAAATAAGGGGAAACGGCGACGCGACAGCCACACACGGCAAGGCAGCAAGTGGGGCACAGGCTGGACAGGCGGCGGTGGGCACGTCGGCATCAAGACTAAAAGGGTCAGCGAAGGATGTGCCGGAGGGCGTAGACATAATAGTCGGCCCGGGCATGGGGATGACTGGCCTTGAGAAGACGGCGCAGCCAACCATAGGGGAGAAGATTATAAGGATTGAACTTGTAATAATCGGGGATACGGGATGTGGGGCGGGGCTGATGAGACTGCGGGGCGGGCTCGTAGTCATGGCGCGGCGACGCACCGTAACGGGCGTGCTGGGGAAGGAGCGCTGCACGGTCGCACGACGGACTGTCGGCTCCCCACAGACGGTCGCGACGCTCATGACTGGGCACGCAATGGGTGACATCGTCGCATGCCACGGCAGAGTCTACCGTCTCGGCAAAGCCAGAGACGGAGGCAAGCAGGAACGCCATCAGCAGTAGCAGCAATCGTAATGTCTGTTTCATCGGTCTGTGTATAGTTGTATCAAGTGGGAACAAGCCCCGGGGGTGCATTATGGGTGATGGGGTGTGGCAGAGGGGCTGCGGGTCAGTAGAGCAGCATGAGTCCGGCAAAGGCGGCAAGGCATATCATCTGGATGGGGCCCACCTTGACTATCTTGGTGCCCACGAAGGTGGCAACAAAGAGGCCGATGCTAATCCAGAACTGCCAGGGCGACACCTGCATGACGCCGAAGTTCTCGCCATTGCAGAGCATGAGCGTGGCGGCAGCCAAGAGGCCCACAACCACAGGGCGGAGTCCGGCGAAGACGCTCTGCACCAGCGCGGTGTGCATGTACTTCATAAACATGCGGCTGATGAGTATCATCAGGATAAACGACGGCAGCACCAGGGAGAATGTGGCGACGGCAGAGCCAAGGACACACATCGCAGGGTCGAACCCCGCGTTCTGCATGGCAGTGAAACCGCAGTAGGTGGCAGAGTTGATGCCGATGGGGCCAGGCGTCATCTGCGAGATGGCAACCACGTTGGTAAACTCGGCAGACGAGAGCCAGTGGTGGTGGACCACCGTCTCGGCCTGGATGAGCGACAGCATGCCGTAGCCACCGCCAAAGCCGAAGAGGCCAATCTTGAAGAACGTGACAAAGAGGCTCAGGAATATCATCGTTACTCAGTAGGTTTAATGATTCGACCATAGAGATAACCACCGATGGCTGCGCCGATGAGCACGTAGATGGGGTTGACATTGAACGCCCAGATAAGCAGCGCACTGACAATGGGTATCCAGCAGTTGGTAAGGCAGATGCCGGTGCTCTTCGCCATATTGAACGTAGGCACGGCTATGAGCGCTACCACGGCAGGACGGATGCCCATAAACATGGCTGAGACCCAAGGGATGTCGATGAAATGGCGGAAGCACATGGCTATGGCAAGGATGATGAGAAACGAAGGCAGCGCGGTGCCCAATGCTGTGCAGAGGGCGCCGGCTGTCTTGCGCATCTTGTATCCTATGAAGACGCTGATGTTGATGGCAAATACGCCCGGACAACTCTGGGCGATAGCGAGCATGTCGACAAACTCGTCCTTGCTCACCCACCCTCTCTTCTCTACCACTTCGGCTTCGATGAGGGGTATCATGGCGTAGCCTCCACCCAGGGTGAAGGCGCCAATCTTGACAAACGTCTTGAATGCTTCTAAATAGAAATTCGCCATTATCGCTTGTTCTCAATCCATTTGCGGGCATTGACGAAGGCCTCAATCCAAGGAGTGACCTCGTCGCCACGACGGTCGGCAGGATAGTAAGCCTGCTGCCAGGGGAAGATGGCTCGCTCCAGATGGGGCATCATGGCCAGATGACGGCCGTCGGCAGAACAGATACCAGCGACATTGTAGTCGGAACCGTTGGGGTTGCCGGGGTACTGGGCGTAGCTGTACTTGGCCACAACGTTGTAGGCGCTCTCGCCCTCGGGCAGAGAGAAGCGGCCCTCGCCATGGGCTACCCAGATGCCGAGCTTGTCGCCGCTCAGACTGCCAAACATGACGCTGTTGTTCTGAGGTATATCGAGTCCGAGGAAGGCGCTCTCAAACTTGTGCGACACGTTGTGAAGCAGGTGGGCGCGCTGCTCGTGCTCAGGGTTGATGAGGTTGAGCTCGACCATGAGCTGGCAGCCGTTGCAGATACCCAGCGAGAGCGTGTCCTCACGGGCATAGAACTTGTCGAGGGCTTCCTTGGCCTTGGGGTTGAAGAGGAAGGCGCCGGCCCAACCCTTGGCAGAGCCGAGCACGTCGGAGTTGGAGAAGCCGCCACAGAAGACAATCATGCTGATATCCTCAAGGGTCTCACGGCCACTGATGAGGTCGGTCATCATGACGTCCTTCACATCGAAGCCAGCCAGATAGAGCGAGTAAGCCATCTCGCGCTCGCCATTGGTTCCCTTCTCGCGGATGATGGCGGCCTTGATGCCCGACGGCTTGCGACGGTCGGCGCTGATGCCATACTGGGCGAGCGTGCCAGTGAAGTCATCGTTGAACTTCATCACGATGGGCTGGTGCTTATAGTTGTCGCGGCGCTCGCGGGCCATACCATTCATGCTCTGTTTGCGGTCGAGCAGATAGCTGGTCTTATACCAGGTGTCGCGAAGGGCGTCGATGTCGAAGGTATGCTGATAGTCGTCTTTCTTGATGACGATGGTGCGGCTGTCGGGGGTGGGATAGCCAATCTTGGCATAGCCGATGCCGGCATCCTCGAGGAAGGTGCGCAGCTCCTGCTTGTGCTCGTCGCTCACCTGGATAACCACGCCGGGGTTCTCGGCGAAGAGCAGCTTGACGATGTCATCGTCGGCGATGTCATGGAGATTGACGTGCATACCGCCGTGGGTGTTGGCAAAGGTCATCTCGAGCAGTGTGGTGATGAGACCACCGGCAGAGATGTCGTGGCCAGCCATAATCCAACCGCGGTTGATGAGCTCCTGCACTGCCTCGAAGCAGTCAGCGAAGTACTCGGCATTGGCTACGGTGGGCACATCGTCGCCTACCTTGCCGAGGCTCTGTGCAAAGGCGGAGCCACCCAGACGCTGGGTGTCGAAGCTGAAGTCGATATGGTAGAGGGATGAGTTCTTGTCATTGACCATCACGGGCGATACGACCTTGCGCACGTCGGAAACCTCGCCACCAGCCGAAACGATAACGGTACCGGGAGAGATAATCTTGTCGCCATTGGGGTACTGCTGGCTCAGCGAGAGGCTGTCCTTGCCGGTGGGTACGTTGATGTGGAGGGCACAGCAGAAGTCAGAGAGTGCCTCAACAGCCTGATACAGGCGTGCATCCTCGCCCTTCTGCGAACGGCAGGGCCACATCCAGTTGGCACTGAGCGACAGGCTTTCCATGCCGTCGGCAAGGGGAGCCCAGACGATGTTGGTCAGAGCCTCAGCTACAGAAAGCACACTGCCTGCAGAAGGATTGGCGAGACCTGCCTGAGGCGCGTGGCCCAAGGCGGTGGCGATACCCTTGCGTCCGCGGTAGTCGAGGGCTACCACGCCACAGTCGGAGAGGGGCAGCTGTATCTCGCCCTGACACTGCTGACGGGCAATCTTACCGGTAACCGAGCGGTCTACTTTGTTGGTAAGCCAGTCTTTGCAAGCCACGGCTTCGAGCTGAAGCACGCGCTGCAGATACTCATCTATCTTGTCTTGTGAATAAGTCACGTCTTCATAGTGGCGCACCACGGTCTCGTCCTGCATCACGGTCTTGGGAGAGTGACCGAACATCTGAGCCACATCGAGGTCGAAGGGCTTCTTGCCGTCGCCCTGGACAAATGAGAAGTGGGCGTCGCCGGTGGTCTCGCCGACTACATAGAGCGGGGCACGCTCGCGCTCGGCGATACGCTGCACATGCTCGAGATGCTTCTCGTCGATGAGCAGACCCATGCGCTCCTGGCTCTCGTTGGCGATGATTTCCTTGGCGCTGAGGGTCTTGTCGCCGATAGGCAGACGGGTCATGTCTATCTCGCCACCACAATCTTCAACCAGCTCGGAGAGGCAGTTGAGGTGGCCGGCAGAACCGTGGTCGTGGATACTTACCACGGGGTTGTTGTCTTCCTCGACCAGAGCGCGCACGAGGTTGTAGGCGCGCTTCTGCATCTCTGGATTGGCGCGCTGCACGGCATTGAGTTCGATACCGTTGGAGTAGCGTCCGGTATCGACCGAAGAAACAGAGCCGCCACCGAGACCGATGCGATAGTTGTCGCCACCGACCACTACGACCTTGTTGCCCTTCTGGGGCTCGCCCTTCAGACAGTCGCGCTTCTTGCCGTAGCCTACGCCGCCGGCAAGCATAATCACCTTGTCATAACCCAGACGCTGGCCGTCGCCACCATGCTCAAAGGTGAGCACAGAGCCGGTGATAAGGGGTTGGCCAAACTTGTTGCCGAAGTCTGATGCGCCGTTGGAGGCCTTGATCAGAATCTGCTCGGGGGTCTGGTAGAGCCATTGGCGCACGGGGAGTAGGTCTTCCCAGTCGCGCTCAGCGATGGTCTTGCCCTCATCGTCGGTCAGACGGGGATAAGAGGTCATATAGACAGCCGTACCGGCGATGGGCCATGAACCTACACCGCCACCCATACGGTCGCGTATCTCTCCGCCGGTACCGGTAGCGGCGCCGTTGAAGGGTTCTACTGTCGTGGGGAAGTTGTGGGTCTCGGCCTTGAGCGAGATGACGCTCTCGATGTCCTCTACCTGGAAGTAGTCGGCGGTAGACTGGTCCTTGGGAGCGAACTGCTCAATCACGGGGCCTTGGGCGAAAGCCACATTGTCCTTGTATGCCGACAATATCTTGCCGGGGTTCTCCTTGGTGGTCTTCTTTATCATCGCAAAAAGGCTCGATTCCATCTCTTTGCCATCGATGATGAAGGTACCGCCGAAAATCTTGTGACGGCAGTGTTCAGAGTTAATCTGGGCGAAGCCAAAGATTTCAGAGTCGGTGAGCGGTCTGCCGTTCTGCTTTTCTATCTTGTGCAGATACTCTATCTCCTCGGGCGAGAGGGCAAGGCCTTCCTGCTCGTTGTATTCCTCCAGATTGTCAACGTACTTGATAGGTTCGGGCTCGTGGTTCACAGTGAACACGTTCTGGCCTATGCCCTCGTACATACGCTGGAGCATGGGGTCGTGGTCGGCATCAGCGCTGGCCACAGGGAAGAACTCCTCTATACGCGAAATGCCGCTGAGGTTCATATTCTGGGTAATCTCAACGGCATTTGTGCTCCAAGGCGTAATCATTTCACGGCGTGGGCCCACATAGAAGCCCTGCAAAGCCTGCTCCGCCATGAGGGTGGCGTCGCCATAAAGCCAACTGAGTTCATCGATTTCCTGCTGATTGGGCTGATGGTTGATTTCAGTCGCAATCACATGCTCGTTCTGAGTCTTGAAGAAGAGAATCATATTATTCTTACTGTATTTATGAGTTTTCTGACTGCAAAGTTAGTGCAAGTCGAAGACAATTCAAAGAAAAAACATGGTTTTTTCAACTTGAATTGTTGAGACGCAGCCTAAATTATTCAAAGTTAGTGCAATTAGGAGGCAATTCGCGACATTCCCCACCGTTTCTGCGACTTTTCCATTGATCCACCGCCTATATATATAATAAGGTGTAGGTGTAGAGATACCCATTGAACTCTTCCCCATGAGAAAGACAAGAAAGGAGGTGGCCCATATCCTCATTTCCCACTATTTATTGCGCCTGCAAGGGTGATGAAATAAATACAAAAAGCCGTGTGGCGGATGGCGGCTTCGCCTTGGCGTGTATGGCGGTGCCGACCGTCGGAAAACGAGTTTTCCTCCGTGCCGTCTCCACCATCCCCACCGTCATGCACGGCATGACGCCATCCGCCGCAACGGTAAAAAAAGCGGCCTACGGCCGTTCAAAAAGTCCGGCTTTCGCCGGTACAAAAACAGCTGCGGATTGGAGGCCCATCCCCAATCCTCCTAAAGCCCCTCCCCATCCCTCCCCAAGGGGCTGGAGTTCATTGGAGCCCCTCCCCAAACCCTCCCCAAGGGGCGGGAGTTCCTTCTTGCTGTGTTTAAGGTGGTTGTGTGGTGCTCCTTCCCCTTGGGGAAGGCTGGGATGGGGCTTCTGCTGGGACTTCTATGCCAGCGCTTTGGTGTAGATGTCGTTGAGCACCAATCCTCCGATGGTGAACCCGAAGATGGCGGTGATGTGGACCATTGAGCCGTTGATTTGGGCCTTGCTGGCGTTCCAGTCGTGGTGGGCGAGCGTGGGGTCGCCGGGGGCGGGGGCTTCGGTGTCGGGCATGGTGCTGGCGGCGGCCTGATGGGCGCCCCGATTGTCGAGCACCTGCTCGCCGTAGACGCACATGAACTTGCGGGCGGGGCGGCAGTGCATGTGCTTGAACTTCTTGCGGAGGGCGGCGCCGAGCGGACAGCCGCGCACCTTCCAGAACTCAGCCACGCGTATGAGCGTGGGGTCCATCTTGAGGGCTGCGCCCATGGACGAGAACAGGGTGGCACGGGTCTCGCAGGCACGGAGCATGAGCAGCGCCTTGTCCTTGAGGCTGTCTATGGCGTCGATGATGTAGTCGTAGGTGTCGAGGGCGAAGTCGTCGGCGGTGTCGGCGGAATAAATCTTCTGCAGCGCCAGGATGTCGGCATCGGGACTGATTTCGAGCAGATGGCGGCGCAGTGCGTCGACCTTGACCTCGCCCACGGTGAGGGAGGTGGCCATGAGCTGGCGGTTGACATTGGAGGCGCAGATGCGGTCGGAGTCGACGATGGTGAGGTGGCGTATGCCCGAGCGTATGAGGCACTCGGCTACCCAACTGCCCACGCCTCCGACGCCGAAGATGATGACGCGGCGGCTGGCGATGGTTTGCATCACGTCGTCGCCCATGAGCAGTCGCGCACGGTCGAAGATAGGATTGTCTGTATACATGATGAATGGGTTGACAATGGTGGTGGGGCGGACGGTCTATCGCTCAGCCCGGGTGACGAGCCAGGCGCTGATCAGCACGAGGATGAGCGCGACGGGCTTGTCCCATGTGAGGATGTCCTGGTGGATGAGTATGGCTACGACCGATGCCACGATGGGTTGGAGGTTGGTGTAGATGCTCACGCTGGTGGCTCGGATGTAGCGCATGGCGAAGGGTATGGCCACGTAGCCGGCTACGGTGGCGAAGACCACGATGAACGCCATCTCTGCCACTCCGTCCCACTGCCAGGCAGCGGAGTAGAGCTTCTGGGTGTCGAGCTCGCCCCAGGCTATGGGCAGCACGGCTATCGACGAGGCAAGGAAAATCCACTTCATCTGGGTGACGGCAGAGTAGCGCGCGCTGACCTGACGGGTGATGAGCAGGTAGACAGCCCAGGTAATCAGACTGAGCATACCGAAGCTGATGCCCAGGAGGTCGTGGCGTCCGGTGCCTCCGTGCCAGTGGGTGAAAATCATGAGCAGGGCGCCCACGGTGGCGAGGATGACGGCGATGCTGCGTGTGAAATTGATGCGCTCGCCGATGAAGAGAGCAGCCATGAGCATGGTGGCTACGGGGGTGAGGCTGGCGATGATAGAGAAATAGACGGGCGAGGTGAAGACCAGTGCCCAGGCAGCCAGCGTCTGTGAAATGACAAATCCTAAGAGTCCGCCACAGCAGATTACGACGAGGTCGCGGCGCTCGACATGCTCGGAGGGCAGGAAGAGCGAGATGAGCCAGAATATGGCGGCGGCGCCCACGCAGCGCGTAAGCATATAGACCATGGGAGAAACCCACTCCTTGAGCAACAGAGCGGTGACGGGTACGCCAAAACCGAAGATGATATTGGCGGTCATGACGGCCATGTGGCCTTGTAACTTCTTGCTTTTCATATCGCAAAGGTACTGCAATTAGCCAGCACTGCAAAACAAAAGGGTGTGAAAAATGCTGGCGTTAGCATTTTTTGTCATCATCGGCTGCCGGACAGCAGCAAAAAGGAGAGGCCGTGCAGCCGGTGGCGATGGTTCCAGGGTGCATGGCCTCTCCTTGGAGCGGACTGGGGCAGAGGGTCAGCGACGGCGGAAGAGCTGTCCCATATTGATGCCGATGCCGATGGACGAGGTGTATGCCTTCTTGCCCGTGGTGGTCTGGAAGAGGGGGAGGAGTCCTACGCGTCCGGTGATGGCGAGGGGTCCGAAGCAGACGACTGTCTCGAGGTTGAGGCCGAAGGGCTTGAGTCTGACATTGCGCTCGATGGGGTCGCCCATGTCTGCCGGCGTGAAGCGGTACTTGCCTCGGGTGCGCATGTCGGCAGAGATGCCTATGGCAATCTGCGACGCCATGTTGTCCGGGGCTATCTGCCACGACAGCATGAGTGGTATGCGCACGCCGCCATAGGAGAGCCTGTTGGTGGAAGCCGCCGAGGCTGCGGGGGTGAAGCTGACGTGGCTGCCCTCGCCCTGGAGCAGCGCGCTGGGCTGGAAGTGCATCCATGTGTAATAGGTCTGGGCGCCCATGGAGAAGCCCAGCTGGCCCCATCGGCCACGGTCGGTGAGCGGCGTGATGCCCTCGAAGATGGTGACGCCCACCTCGGAAGAGCCAGAGCCACGGGTGTGGAGTCCGGATGAACTGTTGGCGTCGGAACCTATCTTGCTGTCGGTCGATGTGTAGGCATACCACACTGTGGGGAGTATGGGCGCCAGGGCTGCAGCCCTGGTATAGGTCGAGGGGAGGAAGGGCGAGGTGACATAGACGCGCTCGACCTCCTGCTGGTTGGCGAAGACGGTCTCGCGGGTCTTCAGGAGCTGGTTGTCGGTGGAGTCGTAGACAGCCACGTGGGTCTCGCCCTTATGGGTGGTGACCACGATGCGCTGCTGGTTGACAATGATGGTGGTGTCTCTGCCGGTCTGGGCGGCTGCCATGAGCCATGCCAACGATGCGCATAGCAAAACGGATAATCTTTTCATATACCTTATTATATATAGTGGTTGTTTCAATGTTGTCGGTTATGGTAATAACGTATGAAAGTGGTGATTGTGACATGGGAAACGCAGATTTTTGGGCTGTTTATGGTTAAATATCATTAAAGGGTTATACAAAAGGTGCTTTTCTTGCGTCATATATGTAAGATTTAATAACTTTGTGGAATAATATCGTGATAATTAAGATGAACAGAAGTAAAACAACCGTGCTGACGCTCGCCCTTGGAGCCCTGTTGATGACAGGTTGTGTCAGCAAAAAGAATTTAGAGAGTTGTCAGGCAGAACTGAAGAACTGCCAGACAGAGAACAGAGAGTTGACCGGCAGCTACCAGAACACCAAGGAGCAGTTGGCCGCCGCCCAGGCTCGCGTGGCAAGTCTCAGCGACCAGCTGGCAGAGCAGCAGAAGGCCTACAAGGCCCTGCAGCAGAGTCTGGACAAGAGTCTGGCCAATACCAGTGCCAACAGCGTGAACATCTCTAAGTTGGTGGACCAGATCAATGAGAGCAACCAGTATATCCGTCACCTGGTAGAGGTGAAGAGCAAGAGCGACTCGCTCAATATGGTGCTCACCAACAATCTGACCCGCTCGCTGAGCAAGGAAGAGCTCAAGGAGGTGGATGTGCAGGTGCTCAAGGGCGTGGTATATATCTCGCTCGCCGACAATATGCTCTACAAGAGCGGTTCGTATGAAATCAGCGAGCGCGCCGAGGAGACTCTGAGCAAGATAGCCAAAATCATCATGGACTACAAGGACTATGACGTGCTGATTGAGGGTAACACCGACAACGTGCCTGTGAACACCAAGGCTGCTTCGATGAAGAATATCCGCAACAACTGGGACCTCTCTGCCCTTCGCGCATCATCAGTGGTACAGTATCTGCAGAACAGATTTGGTGTAGCGCCCAAGCGTCTTACTGCCGGTGGTCGTGGAGAGTATAACCCCGTGGCCAGCAATGACACCGAGGTGGGCAAGCAGCGCAACCGCCGCACCCAGATTATCATCACTCCGAAGCTCGACCAGTTTATGGATCTCATCGACAAGGCGCCTGAGAGCGAGAAGTAAGTCGGGAGAACATAGAAACATACAGGAAACTCACCCTAACCATCCCTGCGCGGATAGGTTAGGGTGAGTTTTTTAGTGGATGTTATTTTTTTATACGTATAATCAAATTGGAAAATCCGTAGATTTACCATTCCTTTGCACATGTATTCAAGAGGATACTCGCAGGACAGATTCCTGCCGACGGACGATGTAAAGACGAACGAAAAGAAGAAAAGAGAATGATGGAAACTTTTATCAAAACAACTTAAATTAAACGTATTACTATGGGAAGAAAGTATTATCGTCGTCTGAATGACGACACCTGGTTCGAGTATGACATGTGGGAGAGCGGAATCGTAAATCCGGGCACGTACTATCCAATGCCTTTATGGTTGAAGATTTTCTTTTTTGTACCTCTGGGTGCTTGCGCAGCGGTCATCATATGGACTATCATAAAGGTGATGATTTACGGACCGTCAGTACCTTATTAATGGATGGGGTAAACCTAATCGGCTGCCTGTCTTACGGGGGTAGGCAGCCATGGCCTTGTTGACCGCGACCTGCACAAGTATGAGCATGAAAAACACACAGTAACTCTATGTGATTACCTATGGGCAAAGGCTATAAGTAGCGCTTATAGACAGTTTGCCACAATTAGACTCTCTTTCTAATGCGATGGAAACACAAACGGTCAGGCATAAGAAGAGCCCATCAACGAGAGGTTGGTGGGCTCTCTGCTTGATGAAGATTACGATGGGGGTGGTTGGCCTGCGGGTGGATGTAATGAGAAGGCGGTACCAAGCGGTAATATTTGCCCCTCCACTTCTCACGGCGCCGCGCCGGTGACCTTCGGCTCTGAGTGGCTGCTGATTGTGTGGGTTCAATCATGTGTTTCTCCACTTTGATTGCGCCTATGAGTGTGATGGAGTAGATACAAAAAGCCGTGGCGGCGGATTGCGGCTTCGCCTTGGCGGTGATGTCGGTGCCGACTGTCGGAAAACGGGTTTTCCTCCGTGTCGACGCCGCCATCCCCACCGTCATGCGGTGCATGACGCCATCCACCGCGACGGTAAAAAAAGCGGCCTTTGGCCGTTCAAAAAGTCCGGCTTTCGCCGGTACAAAAACAGCTGCAGATAGAAGCCCCTCCCCAAACCCTCCTCAAGGTGCGGGAGCTCATTTCTGCTGTGTTTGAGGTGGTTATTCATTCGTTTTTTCCCTGTAGCAACAGCCATCTCCACACAGGGAGTACCTCAATGGTGCCATATTGGTCCTCAATGCTGTCGGACTCGTCATTTGTCAATATCAATCGACGCTTGCAAGACAATGCGCCAGGGATCTTTTTCAAGGCATTGACCTCGCGCTCATAGGTAGAGGTAGACTGGGTGATGCTATACGAAACCTGGATGGCAGTGGCATCTTCGGGGATGTAGAAATCGACCTCCACCTTGTCATTATAGAAGAACACTCGCTCGTTGTCGGCATCATGTCCGTACTTATGGAAAAGCGCCAGGGCAACGATGTTTTCAAGCAGCATGGTCTCTCCATCGAGCAAAAAGAGGTCAAGCACTCCGTTGTCGATGAAGTAGTACTTGCAGGACGTTTCTTTTTCTGTGAATGGTGCTGAAACATTTCGTAGGCGCAACAAGAGCCATGCGGCCTCGCTGTATTCGATATACTTACTGACCGTAGGCATTGATATTCTTCCGCTTATGGTGGAAAGAACATTGGCCAGGCGATTGTATGACACGGGTTGGCCAACATTCTCAGCCAGTTTCTTGACCATGAGGCGCAAAAGGTTGGGGTTGGCTATCTTGTTACGGCTTGCAATATCACCGAGATATATTTTCTGGAACGTACTGCTAAGATAGTTGCGTTTCACGGTAAGTCCGACAGATTCGGGAAGTCCTCCCCATAAGAGATATTCATTCCACGCCCGAAGTATCTTTGCCCGCGACTCTGTAGCCATTTGTGATATCTTATCGTAAGGGATATCCTGTATTTTCAGAAGCTCCTGAAAGCTGTATGGATATACTTCCGTTGCCAAGTATCGGCCTCCCAAGGTGGTCATAACCTCTGAAGATAACATCTTGGCATTGCTGCCGGTCAGCCATACGGCATACTTGGCATCTGCCAAACGGCGGGCAAACTTTTCCCAGCCTTCTATATTCTGGATTTCATCCAAGAAAAGCATTGGGCGTTGCCCATACATTTCCGCGTGTGCCTCCAATATCAGCTCGAAGTCGCTTCTATCGAACTGCGCAAGGCGGTCGTCTTCAAAGTTCAGGTAAAGCATTGTTGCCCAACTTTGTCCCGATGCCAGCGTCTGTTGCATCTTCTGGTACAGCATAAACGATTTTCCGGCACGGCGTACACCGACAAACACGCGACATGGGAAATCGTCGCCTGGCAATGTACGCGGAACTATCTTGTAGTTCTCAATGTCTTTTTGGTTGGATGCCAAAACCTGCTTAAGTATATCCTTATTTATCATAACGGCACTTTTTCAAATTGTCACTTTGAACTTTTGTGGCAAAGTTATAAATTATATTTTGAATTTTGCTCATTTCCTCCCGAAAAAGTGGATGTTTGGGTTGATTATTGTACTCTTTGGCTGGGCCAGAGAGCCTCGTCAGCTGTTTTTAGCGTATTGTTGTGATACTGGGTGTAGCAGGCGGAAGGGTATGGGGCTCGGGCAATGAGGGGAAGATGTGCTTGGAGGGTGTGCTTTGGGCAGACACTATAGCGGAGTTGACAAACAATGATTATCGGTCAAGCTGCGGGGCATCAAGAAACGGTTGATGAGGCGCTCTTTACACTTTTCGACACATGAAATGGTCAGATGTTTACACTTTTCGACACATGTTTTGGGCGAAAACCAACACTTTCTGACACATAATGCCATCGCAAAGCTACACTTTTCGACACATACTGCCAAATAAATGAAGAAAAACACGCTGGTAATTAAGATATTTTAAGTCAAGTAAGCCTTTGTCAGCAGCAGATGGGTTGGCTTCTTGTTCATGGCATCTGCCGATGGCCTCACAATAACCATCCTCGGGCTTGCCCTTTCGGTTTGTCTCGTCGCTATATATATAATAAGGTATAGGATGGCGCCCCGAAGGTCACCGGCGCGGCGCTTTGCGGTGCGGGAAGGTAAAGCGTTGCGGTTAGCCGTAGGCATTATGCTCAATCTGATAATATCCACCTACGCATTTCATTCCATTGTTCCGCTGCGGGTAACGCCTACGGCTAATCGCAACTCCTACAGAGTTGCCAGGTTAGTTGGGGATGCTTACCCAGGGTAGCGTGCTTCGCCCGCAACCCTGGGCTGGGGAAACGCAACTCCTACAGAGTTGGTGCTACTTGCGGGATGCTGTTCACAATTATTCTCTGCATTGCTGCTGTATATTCCTGCCCCGTTTGGCTGCATGGTGACTATGGATGTTCATGCGCATCGGACGGTGTCGATGTCGTTGTTGGCCGATGTGGATGTCGTTGTCGGCCGATGTGGATGTCGTTGTCGGCCGGTGGACATCGCTGTGGGGCGTCACTGCGTCTCTTGCTGTTTGCGCAACTCGCATAACCCATGCCATGTCGCCCATGGTGATTTCGCGGAGCGTGATGGGCTTTGCCGCTACCCTGTTGACCGCCATCCCGACTTGCGCAATCATCACGGTTGGCTCGTAACATATGATACGTGGGCTCGTACCTACTGAACCGAGGGCTCGTGACTTATGATGCGAGGGCTCGTGACATAAGGTACGAGCTGGGCATGGTGGTTGAGGTGATGGCGATGATGCCCTCTGGCTGACTCTACGGCATGAGGGGCGAGGCGGAGCGGGTGGCGGTGCTTGGGTGGCTGGTGGCGGCGACGCAAAAAAGCCATCCCCGCTGCCTGTCGTTGGGCAGGGGGGATGGCTATGGTTGCGCCGTGGTGGCGGTTATGGTGGACTGCTGTCGCAGTGGCTATCGCAGAGGGGCGGCGGTGCGGTGCATGAACCGGTAGGTGGTGGTGCGCGCTCCAGCCTCTATCCGCAGGAGGTAGACGCCCTGGGCGAGACCCTGGAGGGAGAGTTCGGCGCGGCGGGCGTCGGTGGCTGGTGCCTGGCCGACCATCGTGCCACTCACGCTGTAGAGCCGTATGGCTCTGAGCCCCTCGGCGCTCACCGCAAGCTGATTGGCGCTGAGGCTCACCGTGGGCGCCGTGGTCGGGACGTCGTCTATGGCTGTGGCGGTGCCGCTATAGATGGAGAAGATGCTGCCCTCACGCTTGAGGTAGTAAGCCGGCGCCTTGGGCGAGGTCAGCGCCACATCGTTGCCGTCGGTCTTGCCGGTGACATAGATGCGATAGGTGTGGCCGTCGGCAAAGGGCTGGTTGCTCTGACGCAACCAGTAGCTGAAGAGTGGCACATCAAACGAGGAATGGACGCTGACATTATCCTCGATACCCGGTATCTGGATGGTCTCATGGGTCTGCGTGTCTTCGCCAAACATATATACGTAGCCCTCGTAGCTGCGTCCTTCGGTTGCGCGCAGCGACACTCCGAGCTTGAAGAGCGGCATCCTGGTGATGTCGATGCTTCCCGACTCGACCTTGGAGTTGGAGTCGTCGGCCAGGAATATCTCCGCCTTGGCCATAATCGGTCTGTCCTGTCCCTTGACCACATCGATATAGGCGGCATCGCGGTCGTGGATGTTGAGGATGGGGTAATGGAGCGTCTCTGCCTCGTCGCCCGTCATCTCGAGCTGCACCTCGTAGCGTGCTGGGGCGAGCGAGGCGGGGATGGAGAAGGCGATGGGTATCTCGGTCTCGGTGAAACCCTCGATTTCGGTCAGTGCGTCCACGCGTGTGTCGAGCACCACAGTCCTGTCGGCATCGAGCAGCCGCACCCTCAGATAACAGTCGCGCGGCACGCCATTGAGATTTTTCACGGGGAAGAATGCCACCACCTTCTCGCCCTGATAGGCTTCGTCGGAGAGGCGGGGCTGGCCCATCAGCTGGAACCGCGCTTCCTCCGAACAGATTTCCGAGATGCGTGCGGAGCCGCTGCTCAGTTCCACCTCGATGATGGGCGCCTTCTTTATGGGGAAGAAATCGTCCCACGAACCGTCGTCCTTGCGGGCGGTGCATACGGCGATGAGGCGGTAGTAGCCATCGGCGAGCGAGGCGAGGCTCAGATGGATGGGCTGGGGCTCGTTGATGAGATAGTCGGTGCCCATATATCCGTCGAGACCGTCGCCGTAGATGCGCTGGGTGAGTCCGCCGGTGGCATGGTCGTCAGAATAGGCCACGCGGACGAACTTGCCCTGGGCGTCGTAGACCGCCACGCCGATGTCGCCACGGAAGGGGTTGCCGCGGTTCACAAACGAGCTGACCTCTACGGTCTGCGTCTGCGACGGATTGAAGGTCTTGTCTGCACCCTTGATGGAGAGCGAGCCGCCCTCGTTGAACATCAGTTGGGGCGAGGTCTCCAGCAGTCCGCGGTCGATGTCGGGATATTTGCCGTTGTTGGGGTGGGCGAGGATAGCAGTGATGGCGCGGTTGAAGGCCAACGGCTTGCCTTGGAATTCGCTTCCGGTCTCAGTCACGTTGAGGTTGGTGAGCGAGTAGTAGGCGTCTCCCTGTCCTTCCCAACCGAAGTTCATGTGGAAGAGTCCGTTCTGGTCAAATCCGTCGGTCACCCAGGCGTGTCCCGATGCCGTCCCTGCGGGCCGTCCGTCCAGATAGACTGGGCACCCGTTGAGCAGTTCCTGCCGCAGTATCTCGGCAAAGCGGCTGGGGCCCTCTATGGCTTTGGTGACATAGGCAGCGGTGTAGTCGAAGTGCTTCTGCAGCGCCTTGTAGGCAAAGAGTCCCTGGGTGCCGCTCGCGTCGGGGGTGTACTGCATAAACGAGGCTATGCCCACATCACTCATCAGCAGCGCCACGGCGTCTTCCTGCTTCTGCGTGGTGGCGATGGGGTAGCGGTAGTCGGGCAGCATGTTGGCCCAGTCGTAGCGCGACTGGCTGAAGTCGGCGCTCACCGTCGTGTTGTAGTACTTGACGAGATACTCGTTGCTCCCCTTGCCCTGGGCGGGCCACTGGTAGTAGTACATCATCTGCGCCACCGCCGTGGCCACGCATCCGCTGTAGGGGTAGCCGGTCTTGGCGTTGAAGGGGTGCGACTGTCCCCACTTGCTCTTCAGCAGCGGTTCTACGGTCTTGGTGTAGAGCGCGCTGCGGGTTCTGGGGCTGATGGTCACCCAACCCTCCTTGATAGCCTCGTAGGTCTGGCGGTAACCCTCTAAGAGCAGTTTGACGCAGGGGTTGGCTGTCAGCGTGTCGAGCGTGGTCTCCCTGCTGTAGGCCAGGATTTCTCCCATCTCGTCGTCGCCGGCAACGATGACAAAACCCTGTCCCCGCGCGTCGTTATATATATAATAAGGTGGGATGGGCGTCGCCGTGCGGCTCTGCGCCCTGGCTTTGGCGGCACAGTCGTCCGACAGGGTAACCACTCTTCGGGCAATCCTGACAGCCTCCATCGGGCTGATGTCCTTGGCATGCGCCGCAGGGGCAATGGCCGCCAGCATGCTCACCACGGCAGCCACCACAGTCACAGCATGGCTGCGCCACACTGCAAGTCTAAGTATTCGTGCGATATCTTTCATTTCTTTCATACCTTTTCAATCTTGAATTTTTGCCTTTTCAAGCACCACCCACACACCTGCATTAACCTTGCCTTCATGCCGAATGATGCCAGCTTTCTGCATTACCGACAAGTCGCGTTCTATCGTACGTTGTGTCACAGACAAAGTTTCCGACATTTCTTTTCCAGTAACTAATGGATTGGCTTTGATGGTGGACAAGATAAATCGTTGACGTTCAGTAAGGTTCGTTTCCGACATGTTTCCGACATGTGTTTCCGACATGTTTCCGACATTATTAGTGTCATTAGTGCCGTTTACACCGACATTACGGTAAATGGTAATCAGCGTTCCGCTGACATGATTCTCGATTTTAGGCTCAGGAAGTCCCATCTTTTTCAAGCCTTGACGTATCTTGTTAATGCCACGCCCCCATGTTTCGATAAAGCCAGCCTTGTAGAAGGCATTGGCTATGTTGCGGTTGCGAGGTTGTGAAGCATGTTCTGCGAACAATTTCTCTTGATCGATGCCTTCGGGCAGTTTGCCATCGTTCCAAAGCATAATGCAGTCATCGTACACTTTCATCTGTGTATGCACACCCATATAGTCACGGTGTACGATGGCATTGCAAATAGCCTCACGCAACACATCCTCGGGTATTTCCAATTGCTCTATACGTGTTATCCCTTCGTAGTGAATGGGGGACAAAAGGTACTTGGAACGCAACAATTCAATGATACGGTTTACCATTTGCAGGATATTTCCTTCTACTACGTCCTGTGTGATCAAGTCGCTCTCGTCATTACGGAAACGGCCGATACGGAAATCGCAAGACACAAAGAATCTCTTCGGGTTCTTGCCAAAGAGCAATAGGGCGGCTTGCTTGAGCTGTCCTTCCTCTGTTATCAAGTTCAGACTTTGCAGTACAGCTTCAGTAGATGAAGTATAGGCATCACCCGAAACTCGGCCAACTTCAATGCCTTTGCGCAAGAAGTAGTCGATAGCCTGACGATCAATGTCGTTTAGCGTGGCTCCGGCGACTGGCATATCATCCCATGACCATCCCATCTTTTTCAAGATAAAGTTCTGCAATGCCAGTCCTTTTAATTCTTGCTTGGCAGAACCACTACGATAGTGGTAAGCACCACGGTAAGCCACAGGCACATTGCTTGGTGTCACCACAATCTCGATGTATTCCTTTTTGCCCTCTGTAAGCAAGTTTACATCTTCCACGATACCAAGGTAGTTCACTATCTTGTTAGGAATGTCTTCCATCAGTCTCTTGGCATCAGGCAGACCGATCACTTGTTTTTCATCGTTTACTCCGATAAAAATGCGACCGCCTTGTGCATTGGCGAAACCGCATATCCATTTCAGGTATTCGTCTCGCCAAGATTCCTTGTATTCTATATTTTGACTTTCACTAAGCATATCGTGTTCATTGTTAAAGCGTAAAAACCATTTCGGCAAGGTCGCAGCTAACTTTATACTCATTCTTATTCTTATTGTTTGGTATTTCTCCCATCTCGTCGTCGGCAACGATGACAAAACCTTGTCCCCGCGCGTCGTTATATATATAATAAGGTGGGATGGGTGTCGCCGTGCGGCTCTGCGCCCTGGCTTTGGCGGCACAGTCGTCCGACAGGTTAACCACTCTTCGGGCAATCCTGACAGCCTCCATCGGGCTGATGTCCTTGGCATGCGCCGCAGGGGCAATGGCCGCCAGCATGCTCACCACGGCAGCCACCACAGTCACAGCATGGCTGCGCCACACTGCAAGTCTAAGTATTCGTGCGATATCTTTCATTTCCATTGTTCTATATGTAGATTCTGATATAGGGCGTTTGGCTTCAAAAGCATTGCGCTTGGTCTCGTAATTATTGCGCTTGTCTTCAAAAGCGGTTGCAAAGATAATACTTTTTTGCTGATAAATAGCCGTTTCCGCCGTTTTTTCCATAATGCTATATAGATACATTTATTGGGTCATTTATTGGGTCATTTATTGGGCCATTGGGCTAACCGAGTATGGCATTGCTTTGAACAAGCTGGTTCAATCAAATCTGTATCGGTTCTGGTTACTCCCGTAGTTAGGGTCTCAAGCAACGCTTCTCATTCCAAGCATTCAATAATAGCGGAAACTCCGAATAGGGTTGTCTCCTCAGCCATTTTGCAGAATATATCATGCTCGTTGCCCACTTCAAGTTATCTCTCTTCTATCCCCACTCTTTCCTTCTGCCTGTCAGTAGTGGTGTCTTCAAATGTAGAGGCTGACAGCCTGGCCATCGGGTGACCACGAGTGATGACCGCGCAGGTAATGGGGGCTTGGGTATACAAACAAAAAAATCCTAACTGCTTGTTGATAAGCAATTAGGATTAGCGGGTGCGCCTGATAGGACTCGAACCTACACGACCTGGGCCACCAGATCCTAAGTCTGGCGCGTCTACCAATTCCGCCACAAGCGCAATAACGGTGCAAAGTTACGATAAAAAAATGAGAAACGTGACGATGCGTGAGTTTTTATTTGCTGTCATTCAATTTTTTACGGGCTTCCTCGATGATGGTGTCGATGCCGCGCTGGAGGTCGCTGTCGGTAATGCTCACCACATGGTCGGGGGCTATGCCGTCTTCGGTGCTCTGGCGGTTGCGGTCGTAGATGGGGCAGGCAGAGAACCTCACGCTCCATCCGCACGGCAGCTCGCTGCTGAAGGGCATGCCGCCTCCGCCACCGGTGTGGTCGCCCACGGTGATGACGCGTGGACAGCAGCGCATGTACTTGACAAACTCGTTGGCGGCACTGAAGACGGTGCGGTTGGTGAGCACTGCCACCGGCTTGTGCCAGCGTATGCCGCGGCTTGGGCGCAACCGCTGCTCCTTCATGGCAGAGAAGTCGTTGTGGCCGCGGCCCGTCTTGTGCTGCACATATCCCACGAGGATGTCTTCGTCGGTAAAGCGGGCAGCCAGCTGCTCGGCGGCGCTTATCATTCCACCGGGGTTGCTGCGTATGTCGATGATGAGGGCGCGGCAGGTGAGCAGGTAGGCCATGATGTCGTCGAGGTTGCCTTCGCCGAAACCGTTGGCAAAGGTGGAGCAGCGCATATAGCCTATGTTGTCGTCGAGGATGCGGTAGCTGATGCCCGACGCGATGCGGTAGTCGGTGCCGAGATAGCGTCGGGAGAGTGTGTCGGAGAAGTTGGAGGGATAGTCTTCGCGCCAACTCCAGTTGCGGCCGATGTCGAAGGTGGAGTAGAGATTGACGTGACCGTCGCGCAGTTCGCTGAGCATGTTGCAGAGCACTTCAAACTGCTGGTTCTCGCTCATGTGGTTGTCTATCTGGCGCGAGTAGCGCTGATATACCTCGTTCCAGTCTACGCCCTTCTGGCTGAAGAAGCAATAGTGCTCGTCCATGATGCGCCATAGGGCTTCAAAGTTGCCGCTCGGTGAGTTGGTGTATTCGTCTTCATCTACGCAGCTGGTCATGCTGATGGCGACAAGACATGCGAGGCATAGGCGGAACAAGAGAGAAAGGCGTGGAAGGGTCATGGCTGTTTAATCTTTTGGATGCTGAACTTGCGCACCACACCGATGACAAACGCATGGGTGTAGATGTGTGACTTGAGGTGGTTGACGCTGGCCTGCTGGTAGTCGCCCAAATAGCCCGCGCGCAGGGTGGTGCCCCACAGGTTATAATCGACGGTGAGCATCTGCCTCATCGACGGCGCATTGCCTACCCAGGTGGGCACCACGTTGTGGTCGTAGTTGCCCTTGGAGAATATCTCGTAGTAGGACTGCCCGTAATTGGGCGAGAACATGACGCCGGCGACAGGCAGCCACACCTCGTATCTCACTGCCAGCGGATGGCGCCAGTGCAGGGTGTAGGTGGCGGCGGCTGTGGGCGTAAGGTTGAGATAGGCTCTGGCCTGTGCGGGATTGTTGGAGTTGCGGGTGTTGTAGATGAAACCTATGTTGGCGTCGATGTTTCCACCCACATCAAGTCGCAGGGTGCTTCCCCGGAAATGGAAATCGCATAGATGCCAGTGCCATCCGTACTGGAAATTGTAGCTTCCGGCCATCTCGCCACCGTAGCCGCTCTTGTTTTCAAGAAGAGAGAGGCTGCCCTGGTGGATGATTTCATGGAAGAGGCGCGTGGTGTCGGTCTTCTCGCGCAGGGTGTGTGAGATGTATCTCAGCTCGGTGCCCCTGTAATGGAGCGGGGAGAGATAGGTGTCGAGCACCTCGGCGCCTCCAATGCCCACCATGCGGGCATTGGTGACTATGCGCTCGCTCTGGGCCCAAGCGATGGAGCAGGGCACGACTGCCAGGAGCGCCAGGAGGATGGTCTTAATTGTCGTCATTGGAGAAAAGGCTGAGTTGGCCGGTGATTTCGTCGATGACCTGCTGCTGGCTCTTGCCTGCATCGGGATCCAGGTTGGTGTCGTCGGTGCTGTCGTCGGCGTCACTGGCAGTGGGCTCGGGCTCAGGCTGGCGGGTAGGCTCAAGCTCTTCTACCGTCTTGACCTTGTAGATGGTGAGTCGGCGGCCGTGGGCCTTGACCGAGCGGATGGTGGCGAAGTCGGCAGCCTCGACCTCCAGCGGCGGCTGCTTGACATCGACACCCTCGAAGGTAACCCTCAGACGGGGATAGGGTGTGTCGGTGAGCAGCACCATCTTGCTCTTGGGGTTTTCGCCCATGATGTTGAGCGGCTTGCGCGAGTATTCCAGCGCAAATCGCTTGATGTAGAGCAGACGGTTGTTGTCGGCATCATAGAGCACGGCAGTCCATATCTTCTCGGGATTCCACTTCTCGATGACGACGATGCCCTCGCCATAGTGGTTGTTGGCGTCGAAGTCGGTGAAGTAGTAGCTGTAGTCGTTGAGGATAACCAGTATACGGTCGTCGTCGCTGAACTCTCCGAGGTAGTTGCCCCGCTCTTCATAGTTGATGCGTCGTACATAGGGGTCGTACCACACCTTGCGTCCGCCCAGGGTGGAGTGGCCGCGGCTCTTGAGCGAGATGCGGTGTACGGGCTTCTTGGTGAGGATATTGCCTCGTGCCGTACGGTTCTTGATAAGTATTTCGGAGAAATCCTTTTCGAGGAATATATTGGCCTTCTTCTTGGCTGTACAGTCGGGTTCGAGCGTTATCTTTATCACTTCGGCCTCGCCGTTGGGGTTGGCAGTGAAGTACATGATGCGCGAACCCTCGGTGCCTTGGGTCAGGTCGTACTCGCGGTCACGGGTACAGCCGTTGACGAAGAAACGCTTGATGAAGCACATGCCCTTGCGGCCGTCGCGATAGACCACGTTGAAGATGGTGCGCACATCGTTCTTCTTGAACACCTGCGCCCAGATTACGTTCTTACCCACGAAGAACTTGTCGGCCACCTTGACTATCTTGTATTTGCCGTCGCGGTAGAAGATGATGATGTCGTCTATCTTGGAGCAGTTGCACACAAACTCGTCTTTCTTGAGTCCGGTGCCCATGAAGCCGTCGCTGCGGTTGATGTAGAGCTTCTCGGTGGCCTCGATTACCTCGGTGGCCTCGATGGTGTCAAAGTTGCGTATCTCAGTGTGGCGTGGATGGTCGGCGCCATATTTCTCGATGATATACTCATACCAGTTGATGGTCACGTCGGTCATGTGGGCCAGGTCGTGCTCTATCTCCTTGAGCTCTTTCTTGATACGCGCCAGCAGTTCGTCGGCCTTGTCCTTGCTGTATTTCAGGATGCGCTGCATCTTGATTTCGAGCAGACGCAGCAGGTCGTCGCGCGTGATGCTGCGCACCAGCTTCTTCTTGAATGGAGCAAACTTCTCGTCGAGGAACTCCACCACAGCGTCCTGGTTGGGAGCCTGCTCGAAGCGGGTCTCCTTGTACATGCGTTCCTCGATGAAGATGCGCTCGAGCGAGATGAAGAACAGCTGCTCGAGCAGCTCGTTGCGGCGTATCTCCAGCTCCATCCTCAGCAGGTCTCTGGTGTGCTCGACCGAGTGGGTCAGCACGTCGCTGATGGTGAGGAAGCAGGGTTTGTTGTCCTTGATTACGCAGCAGTTGGGCGAGATGTTGGTCTCGCAGTCGGTGAAGGCATAGAGCGCGTCGATGGTCTTGTCGGGGCTTGTGCCCGGTGCCAGGTGTATCAGTATCTCCACCTCGGCGGCGGTATTGTCGTCGATGCGGCGTATCTTGATTTTACCTTTCTCTATAGCCTTGGTGATGCTGTCTATCAGTGTCGATGTGGTCTTGGTGAAGGGGATGTCGCGTATGGCGAGCGTCTTGCCGTCTACCTGCTCTATCTTGGCTCTCACCTTGACCACTCCGCCTCTCAGTCCGTCGTTATATTTGGATACGTCTATCGAACCGCCGGTGGGGAAGTCGGGGTAGAGGGCAAACTTCTCGCCGTGCAGATAGGCTATGGCAGCCTGGCATATCTCGGTAAAGTTGTGGGGCAGAATCTTGGACGCCAGACCCACGGCTATACCTTCGGCTCCCTGGGCCAGCAGCAGCGGATACTTCACGGGCAGCGTGATAGGCTCCTTGTTGCGGCCGTCGTACGACAGTTGCCAGTCGGTGGTCTTGGGGTTGAACACCGTGTCGAGGGCAAACTTGGTAAGCCGGGCTTCGATGTATCGTCCGGCAGCAGCACGGTCGCCGGTCAGTATGTTGCCCCAGTTGCCCTGGGTGTCGATGAGCAGCTCCTTCTGGCCCAGTTGCACCAGCGCGTCGCTTATCGACGCGTCGCCGTGGGGGTGCAGCTTCATCGCCTCGCCCACCACGTTGGCCACCTTATTATATCTGCCGTCGTCCATGCGCTTCATGGTGTGCAGTATGCGTCGCTGCACAGGCTTCAGACCGTCCTCGATATGGGGCACGGCACGTTCCAGGATTACGTAGCTGGCGTAATCCAGAAACCAGTTCTTGTACATTCCCGAAAGGTGATGCACGGCAGAAGCGTCGAAACGGTCGGCGGGGCGATAGTCGGAGTGCTGGTCGTTGTCCAGTATATCGTCTGTTTCCTCTTTGGTCTTGTCGTCGTCCATAGTTATTATCGTTTATTGCAGAAAGTATACAAAATTAGGAGTTTTTTTTGATTTATGCAACGAAAGAATGGCAAAATGCTTGATTTTTCATGATTATGATAGACACGCCGACCCCTGAAACCGAAGAGACGACAACCGGCAGGGCGCTGTGGGGCCCATCGTCGGCTGTCGTCTCTTCAGTAATGGAGTGTCTTGTATCGTTATTGCTTGTCAGCAGCGTCTTCCTTCTCCTTGGGCAGAATCAGATTGAGCACCACGGCCAGGAGGAATACCACAGCCACACAGTTGTCGGCAAATACCGTACGCACAATTTCGGGGAAGATGTTAAACATGTCTGTGGCCTGGGTGAAACCGAGTCCCACGCTCAGCGAGAGACTCACGATAATCATGTTGCGCTGAGAGAATCCGGAGCGGGCCATCATGCCGAAACCGGCAAAGAGGATGCTGCCAAACATCATGATGGTGCAGCCTCCAAGTACGGCCTGGGGTATGGTGGTAAGCACATAGCCTATAGCCGGGAATATGCCGCCCACAATCATTACCACGGCACCCACGCCTATCGTGAAGCGGTTGACTACGCCCGACATGGCAGCCAGACCCACGTTCTGGCTGAACGAGGTGATGGGGGTACAGCCGAAGAGTCCTGATACACTGCTCACAAAACCGTCGCAGCAGATGGCAGACCCCATCTCCTTCTGCTTAGGGTCGCGTCCGAGCGCGCTGTTGCAGAGCGCCGATGTGTCGCCTATCGTCTCTGTCGCCGAGACCAGATAGACTGCCGTCACCGAGAGTATCGCGCCGATGTTGAACTCAGGCGTAAAGGGCAGCAGCTTGGGTAGCGCCACAATCGATATATCGCTGAGTCCGCTGTAATCAATCATACCCATGAAGAGAGCGAGGATATAGCCCGCGATGAGGCCCATGAGTACCGACAGCGACCGCAGGAATCCCTTGGCAAACACCTGGCAGAGCAGACAGGCCAACAGCGTCACGCTGCCCACAATCCAGTTGTCCATGCTGCCGAAGTCGGCTGCACCCAGTCCGCCGGCAAAGGAGTTGGCTCCCACCGGCAGCAGCGAGAATCCGATGGCTGTCACCACAGTGGCTGCCACGACATGCGGAATCAGTTTTATCCAGTATTTGGCGAAGAGTCCCAGCAGTCCTTCCAGCACGCCGCCCACAATCACCGCTCCGATGAGGGTGCCCATGCCATAGGCTGCGCCAATGCTGATGGCCAGCGAGAGGAAGGTGAAGGAAATACCCATCACGATGGGTAGCCGCGAACCTATCCGCCATACGGGGTAGAGCTGCACCAGCGTACCTATACCCGCTATTACCATACAGTTTTGTACGAGCACCGCACTGACTGATTTGTCCAACCCTATGGCGCTGGCAAGAATCATGATAGGCGCAATGTTGCTGACAAACATGGCCAGTACATGCTGAAGACCGAATGGGACTGCTTTGCCCAATGGCACTCTACCGTCAAGCTGATAGAGATTCTCTGTAGAATTTGTCATAACTATATCAGTATAAATAGAAATATCGCTTGATAACATTTCTTCCCGCTCCGTGTCTATCCCACAGCCATAACTGCACGCGCCGTCAAGCCCCAGGTCTGCCACAGAGACGCTACAAAGTTACAAAAAAACATTGACCCCCAATCCCTCAATCCCCATTTTTTCTTCTGCCATGCACAAGGGGGCGGGATTGGGCGCGGATATATACCTTATTATATATATAGGAGGCGTCGCATCCGCTTTGCCATCCGCTGGTGGAGTCGCTTGGGGGAGAATGGCATCCCGTGTTGTCTGTTCCTACATCAAACCACAACATAGCTGAGAACCGATATTCACATGGAGTTCCTCGTTCGTTTCCTACATCAAACCACAACCCATGGGTTTATATAGTATAAACCAATCAAGTTGTATATCGTCCGTTTCCTACATCAAACCACAACTGTGAGATAATACTCTATTCTTTTAACTGGTTGTATATCGTCCGTTTCCTACATCAAACCACAACTATGCGCTTCCGTTGATTAAGGCAATCTACGTTGTATATCGTTCGTTTCCTACATCAAACCACAATAAGGCAGTAATGCCGAAGGGTAAAACCTATACTCCCGCTTCGGTGGGAGTTTTTTTGTTTTTAGCCCCCCTTGACTTTACAAATCCTCCATAATGTTTTGTCTCAGCTTGTCCTGGTTGGCTTTGTCGTAGTAGCTGAGCTGCACGAAACAGTCGAATTCCTGGTGGGTTATCTCGAGGGTTATTTCTCCGTTCTTGCAGGCAAAGGTGCTGTGGTATTTGCAGCGGTCAAACTTAACACTGTGCATGCGGATGTTGTTGTCTTTGACATACTCGTTTTGAAATTCTTCCACACATACTTTGGGCTCGCCGTATTTCTCGGTGAGCATGTCCTTATAGCTGGAGTAGCAGCTTTCGAGGTCGGCCCACTTGTCCATCTTAGGAAACTCTACGCAGACACGGCATATCATGCCGCTCTTGTCGGCCACGGCATAGATATGACAATTCTTGTAACCGGCAAATTCGCCTTTCAGCACCGATACGCCGTCTTCGGTGCCTAATGGCACATATCCTTTGGCCTTGAGTTTGAGGGTAAACGACTGCAGGGTTCCTTCCATAGGGATGCCCTTAAACTTCATGTGTTCGGTCTGGGCTGAGCAGAGGCATACTGTCAATGTCAGCAGCAATGTACATAATAGATGTTTCATAGTTGTATGTGTTAGTTGATTGTTATTGGGTTCTCGGTATACTCTTTTCGGCGATAGACTTGATACGATTTTCCCTGCCTATGGTTTCGGCGATGTCGTATTGCCCCCATCCTTCTTCCCGTGGATTTTTCTTGATCATCTCGTCATACCACCAGTCGTAGTGCTCGCGACTGATGATGCCCAGATCGTAGGCTTGATGCACCATTGCGGCTATCGAGGTACCATAGACACCGCGCAGGTCGGCCAACTCTGCGAGGGTGATGCTGTTGCGGTGGGCGCCTACCTCTTCTATATATGTGTCAGGAGGGAAGAGAAAGTAGCTGGCAAACTTGCTGCATAGTTTCTCTGTCATCGCAGCCTCTGTGCCGTCGGCAATGGTGAGTATCAGGTGCCCTAACTCGTGACAGGCGGTGAAACGCAGTCTTTCGACGGTAGTCTTCTCCGGGCGCGAGTCGATGATGATGAGCGGATGGATGGCGTCTGCCCAGGTACTGAGCCCGTAGACATCCTTGGGCAGAGGCGTGTCGAGTATCTTTATGCCCTTGCGCTCCATGAGCCGCAGCAGATGGGGCAGGGGACCCTCGCCGCAGCGCCATGACTTGCGTAGCAGTTGTGCTGCCTTGAGTGCTTCATCTTGGGTGCCCACAACGACCGGTGCTATCTCGTTGACAAACGTATGGGCTATGCCAGTCCGCTGTTCTTCAGCCAGATACTGCTCAGCCCAATATGCCACTTGGGCCGATATCATCTCTGTCGCCTCGTCTCCCATGCCGCTTCCTATCCCCGTGCGCAGCATGGGGCGGTCTATCTCTACGCCGTGGCCCATCAGATAGTCAGTACTGATGGCGAGCGCCTCGGCGAGGGCGTGCAGCAGAGGTGGCTTGGGAGTCATCGCCCCTTGCTCATAGCGTGATATGCTCTGCCGCGTCAGCCCGATTCGGCATCGGTCAGCCAGCTGTGCCATGCTGAGGCCGCTCATCAGGCGCGCCGCCCGCAGACGTATGCTAAAGCAGTTGTGTTTCATCTTAATAGGATATTTGTTGACAAATTTAGTGATAATATCTCGAATTGTCAACAAAATCGCCATATTTTTTTTATATCCAGGCGATTATCTGCAGTTTTCCCTCTTCCTCCCAGCCATCACCTCCTCATCATCCGCAAATAAAATACAGGGAAATATAGCCCGGTTGTCGTTGGCATAACAAGTGCTCATAACGCTTCCTGCTCTGCGCGTGTCCGAGTCCAGCGGTCCGCATGCTGATTCTGCCCCAATGTCACGGCCGCTTTCAGCCGCTATGGGGCAGAAGAGGTGTCATCTGGTATATTCTTCGGGCAATACAGGCATGGCACCATGCTGTGTGCAGACGTATGCCGATACCTTCACCGCCAGTTCATGGGCTTCCCTTACGCTCTTGCCCTTCAGGATGCTTGCCACAAATGCGCCTGTGAACGAATCGCCGGCGCCCACGGTGTCAGCCACTTCCACTCTGGGTGTCTCGATAAATGATATCTCGCCTGGGGTAAATACGTAGCTGCCGTTTACGCCACAGGTCAGGATGAGCATCTTCAAGTTGTATTTGCCCAGGAGAAGCCAGCATTTGTTCTCCAGGTCTATGCCTGGATAGCCGAAGAGGCGGCTTATGGTGATCAGTTCCTCGTCGTTGATCTTGAGGATATTGCATCGCTTGATGCTCTCAGTGATAATCTCCTTGTTATAGAATCCTTGACGCAGATTGATGTCAAAGATTTTGAGAGTTTCTTTCTCTTCAGGCATATTGTCGAGAAATCGGTAGATGGTATTGCGTGACACCTCGTTGCGCTGGGCCAGCGAGCCATAGCAGACGGCGGTGCAGTTCTTGGCCAATCTGTCCAGGGCGGGGGTATAGGGTATATTGTCCCAGGCTGCTCCTTCCTTGATATCATAGCAGGGTATTCCATTGGCGTCGAGCGTCACCTGTACGGTGCCGGTAGGGTAGTCTATCTTTTCTATCTCATAGTTGAGATGGTGGTCGTCAAGTTCCTTTTGCAGTTCCTTGCCCAACTCGTCATCACCCATTGCGCTGACAGCCCAACTGTCGAGCCCAAACTGAGAGACATGATAGGCGAAGTTGGCTGGAGCGCCACCGAGTTTCTTTCCACTTGGCAGTATGTCAAAGAGAGCTTCGCCGATACCTATTACTGATTGTTTCTTTTCCATTGTCGTCTTTAGTTTTAGATTGCTGGATATATTGTCTGTCTTCCGTTGCGTGGGCATCTTTCTTGCGGTGCCCATTGCTACGGTCCAATCTTTTGGACAGTCTGCACACGTCAGTACATACTTTCTCTGTATCTGCCAATGGTGTGCAGACTGTCTCTTCTTGCCTGTCTGCTATTTCTTCTCTTGTGGTTTCTGGTCTAAGTCGATGATAACCTTCATACTCGTCTCGCGATGGCTGTCGATGAATCTGTATGCGTCATCATATTCCTCAAATGCGAAACGGTTGCTTATGAGAGGCTTGAGGTTGACGATGCCTTTGCTCACATAGTCGATGGCGGTGAGATAATCCTCGTGGCGGTACATCATCGATCCGATCAGGCGTAGTTCGTGTTCGCCCAGATGAAACATGCTAAGGGCTGGGTCTTTGGCAAAGACAGCCACGACCACGATGTCGCTGCCCTTCTCGATGGTCTCCATCAGCGAGCGGATAGAAACCTCTACGCCAGCCACTTCAAAGCCTACCTGATAGCCTTCTTCGCCGAAGAGCTCTTGGGCAGCTGCCTTGAGGGGCTTCTTGGTGATGTTGAGTGTATGCTCGATGCCACACTCGCGGGCTTTGTCCAGACGCAGGTCGCTCACGTCGGTGATCAGTACGTTCTTGGCGCCACGGGCGATACAGAACTGGGCGATGAGATTGCCGATGGTTCCAGCACCGCTCACCACTACATTCTTGCCTTTCACCTCGGTGCGGTTGCTGGCATGGGCGCCTACGGCGGCAGGTTCTATCATGGCTCCATAGTCGAGGCTCATCCCTTCGGGCAACTTGGCTACGCGGTCATCGTCTACGACGAAGAGGTCCTGAGCTGCGCCGTCAGCCTGGAATGCCTGTACACGCAGATGTTCGCAGACATTATACTGTCCGCGTTTACAGGGGTTGCACTTGCCGCAGACCAGCTGTGGACGGGCGGTGATGTGGTCACCGGGGCTGCATACGGTTACTTCGCTGCCTACAGCCACTACCACTCCCGAGTACTCATGTCCCTGTACCACTGGATAGAATGTGGCGGGGTGGAGACCGTGGTAAGAGTGTATCTCACTGCCGCAGATGCCGATGCGCTTGATGTTGACGAGCACCTGATGGGCTGTCAGGTCAGCTGCCTTGGGTTCTGCTATTTCCTTAAACTCGATTCGCTTGGGTTCTACCAATATTGCTTGTCTCATAGTTGTATTGTTTTTTTATGGTTGTTATCGTTAATGTTAGTGTGTTGGGCAATTTTCGCTTGTCTTGTCCCACCCATCGGCCTGATGACCGATGGAGTTTTATTTCTTTTTGTTTTCCAGTTCTGTCATGATCTGGTTGTATTGTTTCTTGTTGAGTCTGTATAGACAGAGACACCCTGCGGTGATGATCCATAACACTCCTGGTATGGTACTGAAGGCGTGGTGCATGATGCTCAGCACTTCCGGGTTCTGCACAGCGTTGCTTACATATCCTGCACTGCCCAGGGCAATGGCGAGAAGCGATGTGCCGAGCGCCATGCCTATCTTGTTGCCCAGAGAGATGAAGGCATACTGGAATCCATCGTTTCTGATGCCCGTTTTCCACTCGCCATATTCCACGCAGTCTGGGATGATGGCATAGATGGCTGTGTTGAATCCAGAGAAGAAGAACCATGACAATGCTGAGAACAGGTAGAACATGATGGCGCTACCGTTGGGACTGAAGAAGTACAGAGCGATCATCGTGACACCGGTGAGGAAGGCGAAGATGGCTGCAGCCAGACCCTTGTTGCCGGTCTTTCTGAATACCATGGGGAAGCAGGCTGCACCGATGATACTTGGCACGATGATGGCCATCGAATAGAATGAAAAGAGCGTGGCCGAACCTTCTACATAAGTGAAATAGTAGAGCATGTTGGCGTTGCGTCCATAGTGGATGAAACCGAAGAGGAGCTGGCCTAAGAGAGCGAGCATATAGGGCTTGTTCTTCATCATGGCACAGAGCTGTACCTTCAGCGGGAGCTTCTGACCCACAGGTATCTCCACCACCTCTCTGGTTTTGCGGAAACAGAACAGATGGCAGGCGGCGAAGATGATGCCATAGAGCACAGCCACGGCGAGATAGCCATATTTGGTGTCGCCGGCGCCAAACCAGCTGATGAGTGGCACGGTTACGATGTTGATTACGCCGATGGCCATCATCGCGCTTACCGAGCGGCTGGTGTTGAGTTTGGCTCTCTCGTCGATATCCTGTGTCATGGCTCCGCAGAGAGTGCCATAAGGCAGGTTGACGCAGGTATAGCCCAGTACCAGGATGCAGTAGGTCACTGCCATGTAGATGATCTTGGCGGTCTGACTCCATTCGGGGTGTGCCCAGAAAGTGAGTATCAGCACCAGTGCCGTGATAGGGGCTCCGAAGAGCAGCCATGGGCGGAATCGTCCCCAGCGAGTATGGGTCTTGTCGGTGAGTGCGCCGATGATTGGGTCGTTGATAGCATCCCAGAATCGGGATATAAGCATCAGGGTGGCTACAGCGCTCATGCTGATTCCAAACACGTCTGTGTAGAATATCATGAGGAAGTTGCCTACAAACATCCAACTGAAGTTGCAGCCCACGTCGCCCATGCCATAGGCGAGCTTGCTGATGAAGGGAACTTTCCCCTCTGCATTGTTTCTCTGCGAGTCGTTCATCTGTGAACAGTTCGCTTGACATTTACTGTCTTGTTCCATCTTTTTTAGGTTTGGGTAGTGTATTGTTGTTTTTAATTCTTAGGTGTTGGGAAGTAGTACTCTCAAAGAGAGCCTACTCTTCCCTTATCACGCTGTAAAGGTAGTGTGAATTCGCAGGCAATTCAAGAAAAAAAGCGTCTTTTTTCCCACAACCGTTCTCGCAACCGTTCCCATTTTCTGCAACCGTTCCCAAAAAGATCCGCATTTTGTTGTTGCTCTCATGGAGAATAAGTATCTTTACAAGCGCATAGACAAAAGACCCAAAGAGATATGGCAAAATACGTCACCATTATGGATATTGCAAGGGTGTTGGGCATCTCCAAGTCCACCGTCTCCCGTGCCCTCTCGGGAGATACCGGCAATGTGAAGGCTGAAACCCTGCAGAAGATTTTGGCAACCGCTGAGCAGATGGGGTATCATCGCAACGAACTGGCAGTACATCTCAGGCAGCAGAGTACCCACAACATCGGCATCATCATCCCCGAAATCATCACCACGTTTTATATGACCTTTATCAACGAGGCACAGGCCATCCTGCGCAGACAGGGCTACAAGGTGATGATAGCCATTTCCAATGAGAATCCCGAGCAGGAACGTGAGAATATCCTGATGATGGAGCAGCTGCGCGTCGATGGCATCCTGATGAGTGCCTGTGACAAGGAGCGCAACGTAGATCTATATAATAAGGTGATAGAGCGAGGCATCCCCATCGTGTTTTTTGACAGAACCGTGGAGAGGGTCAGGGCTTCCCAGGTGCGCATGGACGATTATATCATGGCGTTTTTCATGGTTGAGGCTTTGCTGCGCAAGGGTTACAAGCACATCATCCATATTCCCGGTTCGTCTTATATCCGCAACAGTTATGAACGATTGAGAGGTTATCGTGAGGCGCTTGAGAAGTTTCATGTCGAGTACCAGTCGCATGATGTTCTGCTGCCGGCATTGTCGGCCGAAGAGGGCAGTTGGGTGATGGAGCAGTATCTGGCCAAGGGGGTGCCTTTTGACGCCGTCTTCGGATTTACGGAGACCGCTGTCTTGGGAGCCAAGAGCGTCATCCAGAAGCACGGCTTGCGCATCCCTGACGATGTGGCGCTCTGCTGCATGTCGGGTACTACCCTGGCCACCCTGGTACACCCTCAGCTGACGGCTGTCGAACAGCCTATCGCCAAGATGGCGCAGGAGGGGTGCCGACTGTTGTTGGAGCATCTTGCCGATGCAGACAAGCCGATAGAGGAGATAGCTCTGAGAGGCGAAACCGTAATAAGAGAGTCTACATAGAGGCAGCGGGTGTGTCATCCATAGGATATGACTCACCCGCTGCTTGTCTTGTCTGCTTCCTTTACGGCTCCAGAGTCTCTGCTTCCGCTTCTGCCATGCAGCTGTAGAAATACAGGGAAATATAGTTGGTTGTCGTGGAAAAATAGTATTTTTGTAACCCGAAGGACAATATATACACTAACAGATAATATGATGAAAGTAATCCATTCTGAACTCGCCCCCAAAGCGGTGGGGCCTTACAGCCAGGCCATCGTGGCCGGTGGCTTCGTTTTTGCGTCGGGCCAGCTGCCCATCGATCCTGCCACAGGTGAATTTGCCGAGGGCGGCATCAAGGAGCAGACCCGCCAGTCGCTCACCAATGTTACTCATGTGCTTGCCGAGGCAGGCATCGACCTGAGCCATGTGGTCAAGACCACGGTGTTCCTCTCTGATATGGCCAACTTTGCCGCCATGAACGAGGTCTATGCCACCTTCTTCAGCGAGCCTTATCCAGCCCGTTCGGCGGTGGCTGTCAAGACGCTGCCCAAGAATGCGCTCGTAGAGGTAGAGGTTGTGGCTGCTCTCTGATTTCCATTCCTCCGCACTCCGATGGCGTGCGAGTCTAATTGACAAGCCGTGTGGTTTCCCGAGGTCATTGTGACTGGTCTCGGGTGATCACACGGCTTGTTTTCGGGATGTCCGCAGACGATAGCTGCGCCCTTCCTCCTATGCGGCGGTCACCGAAGGCAAAGGGGAGGTTGTCGCGGTTGCTGTCAGTATGCTATAAGATGACAGGAGCATCATGGCTGCAGCGTTCTTCGCTTGTCGTCAGATGCTCCTGTTATTCGTCTTTCGTCGGTTAGGTGTCTTCTTACTTCAACACAAACACCTTTGTCTCATGCGCGGCCACGCTTCCTTTCCAGCTCTTGGCTTTCCGGGCTATGTCTCGGTGCTGCCATACATCGCGCACGGTGTACTTGCCGTTGAGCCCTATGGTTGCAAAGTTGAGGCTTATGTGTTGGGCTTCGTCTGAGGGGTTGAGGATGGCCACGGCGTGCGAACCGTCGGCGAGCGGTTTGATGTAGACCTGCTGCGTAGGCTGGTTCACAATGCGTTCGGCAGCCTTGCCCAGAGCGTCTTGGTTGATGGCGATAATCTCCTTGTTGAGCAGAATGCGGCGGTCATCGTCGGTCACCTTGCGCAGGTCGTTGGTCATGGCAAGCACCGACGACAGCATACACCACATGCTCATCTGCGTCTGATATTCGGTCGTGGTGCAGCCTACGCCACCGAGGTCGCTCGACGGGCCGCCCGTTCCGTACAGGCCGACCACCAGCATATCCATGTCGGGCCATTGTCCCGGACGGGCGTGTTTTGCCAGAGGCGCCGTTATGTCGATGATGTCCAGAATACCCATGCCGCCTTGTTTCACGATGTCCTTCCACATGTCGCGCACGTCGCCTGAGGTACGCCAGAGCTGTCCTCCCACCTCTTCGCACCACTCTTCGCATTGGCGCTGACCCCACTCGCAGATGCCGAGCGCGATGTCGCGCCCCGAGTTCTGCAGAGCGTTAGCCATAGTGCGGTAGCGCTGTCGGGCGGTGGCACTGTCGGCAGGAGCGTTGCAGTAGTCGTACTTCAGATAGTCGATGCCCCACGAGGCGAAGGTGCGTGCGTCCTGCTCCTCAAAACCCAGACTCGCCGTCCATCCGCCGCAGGTGAGCTGTGCCGCATCCGAGTAGATGCCGAGCTTCAGTCCTTTGGAGTGTACATAGTCGGCGAGCGCCTTTATGCCCGACGGAAACTTCTCCGGGTCGGGTATGATGTTGTTCTCACGGTCGCGTCCGCCTTGCCAGAGGTCGTCGATGAAGATATATTCGTAGCCGGCGTCGCGGAAACCGCCTTCAACCATGGCGTCAGCGGTTTCGCGTATGAGCTGTTCGTTGATATTGCCTTGGAAGAGGTTCCATGTCATCCATCCCATTGGTGGCTTCAGAGCAAGTTGTCGACGTGGGGTGGGGGTGTTCTCTGCCGAAGCGAAGAGCGACGCGAGGCAGAGCGCTGCCGATAGGATAAGCGATTTTTTCATAATGATTTGTCGATTGTTTGTTTGTTATTGTACATAGACTGTGCCGTGGCGATATAAAGCATGGGGCTTCCGTCTGCTTTATATGCCTTGCGCATAGGCTTTTATATTATCACGTACAAATTTAGCAATTATTTCCTGAAGTCCCGTACCAAGTCTCCGATTATTTCATTATCGTGGCACCAGCCCCTCAGCCCACCGTCGACATATATACCGCCCAAAACACTGTCCAGATAATTTGTCGATAATCTCGGAATAGCTTAGAATGAACAGTTTATGAATCTTTCTCTCCTTGGAGAGCATAATTGGTCAAGACCCCAGCCTATTGTATTATGGCATTAGTTTACGTGTCAAGAGACTCTATTCAAAAACAATGATGCAACCTATACTTCGGATTGCCCAAAACCATTTGCTTTTTATGGTTAATTATAGTTGTGACCTTGGCAACGTTTGTCTATGAACTTTGCACCTTATATTATATGTCAGCGGTCACGTTTGACTGTAAAAATGGTTAGAAATGACTATTGTGCATTTTCCGTACGCTGATTATTTTTGTACCCACAAAAGTATAACAATAAAAAACATTCAGTATGAAGAGAAAAAAAACAATAGTTCTTGCCTTGTTAGCAGTTACGCTTATGGCATGTCAACAGACAAAGGAAGAGGAAATGGCAGAAACAAGTTACAAACCAGCTTTTGAGGTACAGGATTGCGACCTCACGCTTGGAGGCATTCATTTTACCAAGATGATTAACGATGCAGACAAACAGGTGAGCGAGAAGGAAGGGGTTATCCGCTTTACCGCCCCAGAAGGCACAGACCTTTTCATCGACCCCAATGGTGGCAAACTCACTGCAACTACAGCCAAGGTGCTGTTTGCGGAGATAGACAATACCAAACCTTTCACTTTCTCGGCTCGCATCAAGCCTGGCTTTACCAAAGATGGACTATATAATCAAGGTAACCTTATAGTACTGGCTAATGATACTCTATGGCAGAAGTTCTGTTTCGAGCAGGATGAGCGGGGTAAGCATCGTGTAGTGACGGTTCGCACAATTGGAACTTCCGATGATAACAACCATGAGGTCATAATGCAGGATTTCATCTATTACAAGATTTCCTCTGACACCCACACCATTGCGAGCTACTATTCGCTTGATGGCAAGGAGTGGCAGATGGTAAGACTATACAAGAACAATTATCCGAAGGATCTTCTGGTCGGTTTCAGTTCTCTTGCACCGCAAAAGGGAGAATGTGTCAGCGAGTTCTCTGAGTTGTCGGTATCGACCAGCAACGTTTCAGATTTCAGAATGGGAGATTAGGTAATATTGAGCAGCCCCATGATTCTGCCAGTCTTGCAGGCCTCAATGGTATTATCTACTTGCAGTTTCTGCAAGATGTTCTGACGATGGCGGTTCACTGTGTTTATGCTAATGGAAAGTCGCTCGGCAATCTCCTTGCTCAACAAACCGTCAGCTATCAGTTGCAAGACCTCTCGTTCTCGGTTTGTCAGCAGACAAGTATAATTTTCATTCGTCAGTATTCGTACATTTCCGGTACGAGTATTGACGATTTTTGGTATTCTTGCCGTGTCCCTACACATGGTATAGACGCACATGCAGAGCCAATAGCTACCATCTGCTAAACTCGCCAATGGGAACATACGATGCTCCACCCATCTCCATTCGCCTTGTGCATCGCGAATGCGAAGATAGTCGCTCAAATAGTAATTTCTGCGTTCTTGTTGCAATAGCGTTTGGGTGTCATGAAGAAATATCAATTCGTGGGCATGGCGATGAGCCAAGTCTTCAGCGTCTGCCCTGCCAAAGATAAACTCCTCATATAGGGAGTGTATTACCGGTTGACGTTCATCTTGTTTCAAGCCAAGTATATCAGCCAGCCCTCCGAAATAACAATAGCTACAATTTTTGATGTTATTGCCCATGGAGACAATGGCATTCTCAGCACAAGCATATGCCTTTGCTATCTGTTGACATTCCAAGAGCGTTTTTTCATATACCTCGCCATCAAAGGCCTGATTCAGATATATGTTGTTTATAGGCTTGAAATCCTTGTCCATTTTCATGTGAAGACTTAATTGTGGTTATGTTCTTTACAGCTATAATTGTCATGATTACTATAGACTAACGAGAAAAAGGAAAATATATTATTTTGAAATTAGGTTAGTCTCTAAAAACAATTAGTAATTCTTTTATCTTTGTCCTTTGTGTGTTTAGTAAATTTATATAGTCCACAATTGTTAAGCTCCGTTTCAGCAATCATCGGGGAGCCAAAAGACTCCACCATCATGAACCTTGTAAGTCTTTTATGTGCAGTTGGTTGCTCTCAAAATGTTAAAAGTGAGCCGGGAGATACATTTAGACGCCGATTGTTTCGCATTTGTGAAACGTAATGGCTATCTTTGTGCATAATGGAATAATGTATGGCACAAATGAATCTAATCACCTTGGATGCTGCGATAGACAACCACATCAAGACTCTTGGAGTCGTGACCGCAACCATTGAACTGGGTGATGCAGGCAAAGTGGCATTGTGGTAAACCATAATAGTAAAAAATCCTTTCTGCATTGCTGGCAGAAAGGATATATATTTAGCTCAATCTCATGAATGATACAGATTATAAATAGTGCTTACCTATGACTATACATCAAATCACATTCAGTCCCACTGGCGGCACGCGACGCGTGAGCGAGTTGCTGTGTGCGGGCATCGGCACCACGGACACCGCCACCGAACTCTGCTCGTGGGAGGACGACATCGCTTATCCCGACATTCCTGCCGACGACCTGGCCGTCATCTCCATGCCCGTCTTTGCCGGACGCGTGCCGATGCTGGCTGTAGAGCGGCTGAAACGCGTCAGCGCCCATGGCGCCCGGTGCGTGATAGTCGCCGTCTATGGCAACCGCGCCTACGACGACGCCCTCGTAGAGATGCAGGACATAGCCACCGCAGCGGGTTTCCGGGTGATGGCAGCCGTGACAGCCATCGCCGAGCACAGTGTGTGCCGGCAGTTTGCCGCCGGACGCCCCGATGCGAGCGACGCCGCGCAGCTTGGTGAGTTTGGCGCCGCCATCCTTGCCCGCGCAGCCCAGTCGGCGCCCATCCCCGAGCTCACTCTGCCGGGTCACCGTCCTTACCGCGAGTACAGCCCATGCGCCGTGCCCGAAGCCGATGACCGCTGTCAGGGCTGCGGAGCATGTGCTGCCCAGTGCCCCACCAGAGCCATCGCGCCAGACCATCCCCAGACCACCGATCCAGCCCTCTGCATCAGTTGTATGCGTTGCGTGCAGGTGTGCCCCGTCCATGCCCGAGGCATCGGACAGCGCCTCTCCATGCTGGCAGCCCATCTCGAACCGCTCTGCCGCGAGCGACAGGAGAACAGACTCTATCTCCCATGATGCCGACTATGCAGGGACCGGAAAACACCATGCACAGGGCTACGGTACGCAAGGGCGTCGCAGCCTTCGACTCGTTCAAGGGCTGTCTCTCTGCCCGGGAGGCATGCGAGGCGTGTGCCCAAGGCATAGGCAGAGTCCTGCCCCACGCCGCAGTAGTTCAGCTGCCGCTGAGCGATGGAGGCGAAGGGCTGGTCGAGTGTGTACGACGGCTGCAGCCCTCACGCCCTGTGACCGTCGAGGTGCATGGCCCCCTGATGGAGCCTGTCACCGCCGAATATGCCGTGTCCATGGATGGTCGTACCGCCTATATGGAGATGGCGGCGGCAAGTGGACTGACGCTCGTGCCCGTAGGGCGGCGCGATGTGATGCGTGCCACTACCTATGGCGTGGGCGAGATGATGGCCGATGCCGTAAGCCGATGCTGCACCGAGATAGTGATGGGTATCGGCGGAAGCGCCACCTGCGACGGCGGCAGGGGCATGATAGAGGCCCTGGGCGACTGTCGGCGCCTGGCGTCACGGTGTAGAGTCACCGTGGCCTGCGATGTAGACAATCCGCTGTATGGCGAGCGTGGTGCCGCCTGCATCTTTGCCCCGCAGAAGGGTGCTTCGCCCGAGCAGGTCAGGGCTCTCGACGCTCGTCTGCGCGACTTTGCCCGCGCCACTGAGCGTGCCGGACTCGCCACGCCACAACTCGCCCTCCACCCGGGGGCAGGTGCGGCGGGAGGACTGGGCTATGCGCTCATGGCATATCTCAACGCCGACCTCCGCTCGGGCATAGACATCATGCTGGAACTTGCCCATTTCGACGACGCCATCCGTGATGCCGACCTCGTCATTACGGGCGAGGGCAGGTCTGACGCTCAGACACTCATGGGCAAAGTTCCCTATGGGGTGCTGGCGCGCTGCCGCCGCGAGGGAGTGAAGGCGTGGCTGCTGTCGGGCGCAGTCGACGATGCCGAGGGGCAGCTCTCGACAGCGTTTGACCTGGTGGCGGGCATCAACGATACCGACCACCGACCGCTTGCCGTGCTGATGCAGCCCGAGGTGGCCCGTTACAACCTGGCTGCGACCGTGGCAAGACTCATTGGTGGGGCGGGGTAGACGGAGGTGTGGAACACCATGCCATCATTTCTCATGAATGTGAGCACGTTATTGTATATTCATCCGCATGTGGCTGAATGGTTTAAGAAGACAACGCTTCTGAGAAATGGCAATTGTCAGACATATTCCGACTTGTTTGTTATAATTGAGCCCTCTTTTTAAGGGGCTCAATTATTGATTTGATTTTTTCACCTTATATTATATATGATATATCCAGAAAGCGGACACAACCTGCATAACGGATAATCATATTTCATTTCCTAAACAGTTTCATCGTGCGCCATACATCCTGCATTTGGGCAGATGATGAAATGGTAGGAGTCTGTGATTTGTTGTTCACAACTATTGACTTTTGCGACACATTGGTCTTAACGTAATCTGCCAAATCGCCAAGAGTTACATTTCCACGTGACTCCTTTAACTTTTTAAGCAGGAAATACGTAAACAAGCCATGTCCTTTCTCTTTATATGGATAAGCTGTTTCGCTCCCATCTGCAGCAGAAAAGACTATTACATTACCAGTCACTATGTCTTTCTTTGGCTTGATAGCTACACCTCGTGCAGAAACAATCATGCCGTTTTCTCTTCGGCTACCACTGAAACAGGCATCCATAAAGACTATGACTTGCTTGGCATCGATGCTTCCGATTGAAGAATACAGACCACTTAGTGGTAAACATGCCTCCAACATAGATGGTGTGGCATCTGCTGGCAGCAGATAGGCTTCATTGTTCTTTTCATTTGGCACTCCATGACCGGCATAGTAAAAAATAACATTTATATCACCCTTGTATGCTTGCGAAATCTGTTTTAATGTACTCAACGCACCCAATATCTTACCATAAGTAGCATCAATATAAACCTTTATGTTTTCTTTCGGAAGACCTAATGTTTTATGACAATACTCAGAAAAGATCTTTGCATCATTGACTGCGAAAGGAACACTCGCAACATTCTGATAATTCTCATTGCCTATTATGAAGGCAAACGTATTCGAAGAGTTGATAGAAGAGACAGGTATGTCTTTGTCTATCGTACGGTCTATTATAGCAACAGGCTGAGTTTTCGCTTTTTGTAATGATTGCGGTGTCGTTTGTACTTTATTGTCAGCTACGTCAACTATTATTTCTGGCAAATCTATATTCGCAGACAAATTCTGGTCAGGCACATAGTTGTTAAGCGATTTATATACATTGTTACCCAGTTTGAACGAGAATGAAACAATAGCGGCTCTATCGTTTACAATATCGTAGTCCGGGGTTATTTCAACATCATTTTTCCATTTTTCCTTAAACGTCGGAGCTTGCGCAATAGGGACTTTTATGAATAACGTATCTACATTTTTGATATACACAGGAAAAGTTTCATTTTCAGGGTCATAGGCAGCAAGAACATATCTCAAGTCCACACGTTTGTTGGTGTTGAGGTATTTTGACTTATACTCTTTTGTCAGTTCCTTTACCTTTAGTTTTTGATTGACTGCGGTTACGCGTTTCTTCCACTCTGATTGTTTCTCAAATTCTAATTTCTTTTGCCAGTTCTTTATATCTTCCTCTATTAAAGGTTTGGCATATTCGCTAAATGTCTTAAAGAGCCCACCATACTCAAAATTGTTGGCCTTTAATGTGTAAAATGCCGAACTAAATGGCGTATTACCCCGGCTGTCAAACACCCCGTTATGGATTGTAATTTTGGAAGTGAGTCCATAAATTTCAGTTAGTTTATAACAAAATGCGTATCTATTATCAGTTGATTATCAGTGTTATACGCTCTAAACGGTAGAAAAGTGACCGTATGGATTCTGATTAGATACGAAAAGGTGACTATTTAACTTTCGATCACATCAGGAATCACGAAATAAGGGTTGGGAGGGGCGCTTTTAACCGACCCCATAATGTGGTGAATGGAAGTTATAGGACGAAATTCATAAAGGGGTACGGTTGAAACGACTCCCTTGAACGTGGAGTGTGATTACATGTCATACCCTTTTGTTCTAAAAAGCATTTTTGAGTAGTTTACGATGCTACGTTTTGCTGTTTTTTTTACTTGATAAACGCAGTTTTTCCATTGGTTATGCTGTATTTCGAAATAAAAAAGCTATCTTTGCGGTGTAAAATGTGATACTAATATCAAAAATAGTACTCTAATATGATATTTGAACGTAAAAAATACTTGGATGAACTTATCGCTGGACGTGGAAACGGTCTTGTGAAGATTATAACAGGTGTCAGACGATGTGGAAAGT
>OQWM01000066.1_pt1 | contig 49092 bp, 36 predicted proteins | sample 1691531 | NCBI WGS metagenome assembly OQWM01 (sample SAMN03418257, study PRJEB22391) | human gut metagenome | biome: human-gut; feature: organic feature; material: feces | host: Homo sapiens | place: Tanzania | collected 2013-01
CGTTTGCCGACTTTCAAAACGACATCGCGGCGAGGCGTATTGCCCAACGGGCAATAGCCGACGAAACACACACAAAATAAATTATATATTTCAATATAATGTATATATTTATATTACATTAACACTTCGCGTGGTTTTTGCCCGCGAGCCGGACCGACGATGCCTTGTCGCTCCATTTGTTCGATGAGTCTGGCGCCGCGATTGAATCCGATGCCGAGCCGACGTTGTAATAGAGATGCCGAGGCTTGACCGGCTTCGCGCACGACTTCGACTGCCTCGTCGAATAGATCATCGAGTTTATCCTTATCGAAGGCGCTCATCGAGGCGCAAGATTCGTCGGCGTCTTCGTCTTTTGGCGTTGTAATGTCATAATTATATACTGGCTCGCGTTGTTGAGCGAGGTATGCAACGACGGCTTGTACTTCGTCGTCGGATACAAAGGCGCCGTGAACGCGCGTAAGTGCGCCAGTAGGCGCGAGGAAGAGGCTGTCGCCGTTTCCAAGTAATGTTTCTGCGCCGCGTTGATCGAGTATGACGCGCGAATCGGTGAGCGTCATGACTTTAAAAGCTAGCCGCGTGGGGAAGTTTGCTTTGATGACACCAGTAATAATATTTGTCGATGGGCGTTGCGTTGCAAGTATAATATGAATACCAGCTGCACGGGCTTTTTGAGCGAGCCGGGCGATTGACTTTTCAATTTCTTTTCCGGCGACCATCATGAGGTCGGCAAATTCGTCGACGACGATGACGATATACGGCATGGGTTTATAGAGTGGATCGCCGTTTTCGTCGGTTTGTTTGACACATTCAATCGCGCTTGGTAGCGTTGGTTGCTGGAGTTGTTGATTATAACCTGCGATATTGCGAACGCCGAACGAAGCGAGTTTTCGATAGCGTTCATCCATTTCATCGCATGCCCATTCGAGTGCGGCGGCGGTTTCGTGCGGTGTCGTAATAGGCGGCACGAGGAGGTGCGGAATGCCGGCATAAATGCTGAGTTCGAGCATTTTTGGATCGACGAGGATGAGTTTGACTTCGTCGGGAGTGGCATTATACAAAAGGCTACAAAGCATTGTATTAATGCCGACGGATTTACCGCTTCCTGTCGTACCTGCGACGAGCAAGTGAGGCATTTTGGCTAGATCGCTGACGACGGGTTCGCCTTCGCTGTCTTTGCCCAGGGCTATCGTGAGTAAACTTTTTGCATTTTGAAAAGCATCCGAACCGACGACTTCTTTGAAATAAATCGTATTTCTATGTTCGTTTGGGATTTCAATGCCGATGACATTTTTGCCGGGGATAGGTGCCAAAATGCGTATCGACATGATTTCGAGAGCCATCATGAGGTCTTTCGAGAGACCTTCAACTTTTGCAACCTTTGTACCGGGTGCGGGGAGATATTCAAATCGCGTGACGACGGGGCCAGGGCATACATTGATAACATCACCATAGACCTTATATTCTTCGAGCTTTTCTTTAATCTTCTTTGCATATAAATCGAGCGATTCTCGTTCAAATCCCTTTTCAGACTTTTGTTCATAATGCAAGATTGAAAGTGGCGGCAAAGAATAATCTTTATGCGCTTGACCTTCGCGGCGCGAGTTGTCGACGTTGTCGAGTTCTTGCGCGCTGGGGCGTTTTTTCTCTTCGGCAACGCTAAAAGCGAGCTGATTCGATGGATTTGCAGACTGCGCCGTTTGTTTATTGACATCGGCGCGGCACGGATGAATTGCCGCCGGTGTTTCCGTACTGATATAATCGTCGACGGGCACGCACGTCGGAATGCGCGTTTTTTGATCGGACGCATGCACGGCAGGTTTGTCGATTTGCGAAATAGATCGCATGATGGGCTTTCGCACGACGGGTTTGTCGTGATTGAATAGGAAGTCGGGATTTGCATCGGCCATGAGCGCGCGCCATTGCTCCGATTGTTCGAGATCGTTTGGCATATTTGTATGATTTTGCTTGGGCGCATCGATATGATCGGCGTGATTGGCGTCGTCGTTGACGAGATCGAATGCATTATTTCTGCGAAATGTGACGTGTTGTGGATCGCCTTTGCGACTATCGGCATTTTGTAGATTGAAACCGATATGATCGATTTCATTGATGATATCACTTTCGTCGTCGAAATTGTCATTTTCCAATTCATCGATAATAAAATGAACGGAATGGCGATGATTAATTGGAGGTAATGTTGCTTGAGCTGTATCGTCGTATGGATCGACGGCGTCGGAGGGCGTTTCAATGTCGATGGGCGTAAGCGCCATGCGAGTGACGGCGGAATTTGCACTCTTTTGAGGGGCGGCGATTTCGTTTTCAATATTGGGTCGATCGACAGCCATGCGAGTGACGGCAGAGTTTGCGCTTGCACATTTTTGCGAGAGTGGATCGCTGGCAGGGCTGGGCGTGACATGTGAATGAATGTCGAAATCGCTCGTGGCGAGTTGAGCGAGTATGTCGCGGGTGACGTTTTGAGGCTCGGGCGGGAGAGTGGGGGGGGCGACGATGGCAGTTTGGGGATCGCGCGCGGAGTTTGAATTGCCTGCAGTGTTATCGAGTAGCGACTGCGCGGCGGATTGGGCGAGCATCGTGCGCCGGTCGATGGAGCGTGGCTTCCAATTTTGGAGAACAGACGTGCGCGGTGTGACGTCGACTTTTTCGCTTTCGCGAACGTCGGGTTGCGCGGCGTGCGACTGTTGTTTGGCTTGTTGGAGCTGTTCGGGCGTCAAGATCGAATCGAATTCAAATTCGGGTTCGAGGGCAGGAACGGAATGCGAACGGCGAATCGAGCGCGATTTTGGAGCAGTTTTTTTGATACGCGCCATGATATCGCCGAGCGTTTCGGGCGTTTTTTCGATGCGCGTGACGGGTGCTTTTGAATTTGTGGCGTCGTCGGTCGTGGCGTCGATGCATTGGCTTGCCTCGTCGGGGGCATCGTCGTGGGTGGGAGATTGCGCCTCGGGTTGATCGTCGGTCGCATCGATGACATCGAGATTGGGCGATGAATCGTCGTCGGGTGGGAGTGAATCTTGGGCAGCGATGGGCGAATCGTCGAAAACTTCGCTGAGATTGCCGTCGTAGATTTGCCGATTGGGCGCATCGGTCGTGTCGCTTTCGTCGAATGCCGAGAAATCGTCGACGCCGTCGCGTTCTTGAGCCATGGCAACGCGTTCGGGCAGGTCGCATGCGACGCCGTTGAGGAGCTGCGACGGGGTATCTTCGTAGTAGAGGCTACCGCTATCGTATGTTTCATTTGTGGCGGCAATCGCGGGTGTGGGTGACATATTATCGCCATGCGATGCATCGCTGGGGGAGGTTTGCGCGGGCCGTTTCTCGGATTTGAATGGGCGCACCAATGCACGTGCTAAAGTGACAAAAACCCATGCAATGGCGCGCCAGAGCCCGACGATAAACGATTTGAGTCGGATATCGGTGACGAGTAGAAAGCCGAATAGGACGATGACGGCGCAACCCAATACGATGGCGACGCTTGGGATTTGCGGCTGCATGAGTGCGTAGAGCCATTGCCCAAATACGCCGCCTGGTGCGTGATCGAGGATCGTTTGCCCGGCAAAACCGAGTGCCAAAAGTGGCACTGTGCCGATGATGAGCAAGCACAGACCGATGATTTCGGTTGCTTTGACGTCGTATTGTTTGCCGCTGCAGATGCAAATGCCAATGACGAGGCATACGAATGAGAAGTGGAATGCGCCGGCGCCGAAGAGTTGCAGCATGACATTGGCGACGTGTGCCCCGAGCGTTCCGAAGATGTTGCTCATCTTTTCGGGGGAATCGGCCAGATCGTGAGCCGTGAAGCTGAACAACATGAGAAAAAGCACGACGCCGAGTGCGATGAACGCCATGGCCACGCCAAATCTATAAGCTTTCGATTTTGGCTTCATTCTTCGAGCATTATGCGTCGTAACGAGTGAATGTTCATATTTTTCGGATTGTTTACTGGCTGGCTTCGAATTTTGTTTTGAAGACTTTGTCTGAGTCCTTTTCGATTTCGCCGGCGTCGTTTGCGCCTTTGAAGACTTTTGCTTCGACGCAGTATTAGCGGAGCGCGACTTTGCATTTGCTTCGGTTTTCGGCCTCGTGGCGTCGCGTTTTGTAGGTTTCTGTTTTTTGCTCTTATTATCTTGCATGTGGCATGTCCAAAAGTTTGCCGAAACGCATCGTACCCCAAAATCGAGGGCATAGCCCCATAACATAGTTTGCCGAAATTGTGTAGTTTAGGCAGAACGATGAAAATGGCGCAGAAATGACTGTTGATGCGTTTGCTGTTTTGGGCGCTGTAGCGGCATCTGAAGGGCGTTGGTGAATTGAGCGAAAAACGGCACATGTTTGCCAAAAAGATGTGACAAGTCGGGGCGATAGGCGTACAAGTGTGCCGATGTGTGTGTCTAGATAGGCACTCACGCTGTTTTGACAATCGCATAGAAGTAGAGGCAGATTTTATGGTGAACGAACGACGTACACAACAAGGTGCGAGACGCGATGGGCGGTCTCCGCGAATGAATTTTGATAGGGAAGCGAGGGATCGGCGAGATTCCCAATATTTCGATGGTACGTGTCACCGTTGTGGTTGTGCTGTACGCGTACCGTTTAAGCCGTCGCCCGAACGCGAACTGCTTTGCAAAGACTGCCTCCATGCGACGCGTCGCCCGTCGGGCGATGCGCACGAATCGCATTTGCACGGCGACGGTCAGACATACGACATCGTTTGTAGCCACTGCGGGAAGCACGATACTGTGCCGTTTCGGCCGTTCGAGGGCAGTGCCGTTCTTTGTCACGAATGCATGGAAAACCCGAATGTCGAGCGCGTGCGCGGCAAAGTTTTGCATACGATTATTTGCGCCGTCTGTGGCAAAGAAAACAAAGTGCCGTTTAAGCCCGATCCGGGTAGCCGCGTTTTGTGCCGCGAGTGCCATAATGCCGAGCGCGAGCAAAAAGCCGAGTCACGAGCCTATTATGCGAAACACCATCCAAACGTCATTCACGGCACGAAAGTCCGCGTCGATGTGCGATGTGAACGTTGCGGGAACACCGATACATTGCCTTTTGTGCCCAAGACGAATGGACAAATCTTGTGTCGTCAATGTGCCGAGAATTTGTTTGGCGAAGATTGGGCAAAGCGCAATCGCCTGAGTACAAAAGAGTATCCCTTTACGTGTTCGCGTTGTGGCGCCCAAGACTTTTTGCCGTTTTCACCGAAAAAACTCGACAAACCCCTTCTCTGCCGTCACTGCCTCAACGATCAGGCGGTATTGAGCAAGCACAGTCGTAGCGAAATGGTTCGGCACGATTCTGGCATATGCATTCGCGCCCACAAGGGCGAAGCGGATGCGACACCGCAGGATTCATCGGTATTTCCAACGACGTAGCGCAGAGGACTTCATAAAAATTGGATATTTTTGATAGTTTTGTTTAGTTATGTCGAGTCGAAAGTCGGCGTTTTTGTCGGCTCAGTTGTTCGGAGGGTTTATGCGAGTATTCGCAAGAGCAGTTATATTTTGCACGGTGATGTTTTCGACATCGACTGTTTTTGGGCAAGTGCCCGAGACGGCCGAGAATCCAGTAGCGCAAGCCAATACTGCGCCTTCGACGACTCCAGCAGAGGCCGGCACCCCGAATGCTGCCCAAGATAATGCAACGACGACGCCCCAAACAGCGGGCGATGCTCAAGCAGTGGGCAATGCTCAAGCAGTGGGCAATGCTCAAGCGACGGGCGAAGGCGCACAAGATGCGCAAGCGCAGTTGCTCCAATCGGAATCTGGCTCGGCTGGTGGGTCGCCCATTACGACGGCTCGCCTCGAGAAGCAAATCCGAGAAGTCGGCACGAGCGTCGACACGCTCAAAGAAGATACGTTTACGACGAAGAGCCGCCTCATGCTCTTGCGCGAAGAAGTGCTCCAACGATCGGTAAGCGGTTCGCGTATCCAAATCCGCCACAAGAATAAGATGGGCGGTCAATATTCCCTCGTCCAAATTTATTATGCGATCGATCAACAACCCGTATTCGTGCGCGACGACTCAAGTGGCGCGTTGAACAAACTCGACGATGAAGTCATATCGGATCAATTGCTCTCGCCAGGATCGCATCAGCTCTCCGTGCTCTATGTCTACAAAGGCAAGCCGTGGGGCGTATTTCAATATATGAACGATTATACATTCCGAGTCGAATCGGGGTATGACTTTACGGTTGACGAAGGCAAGACGGCAGAACTCGTCGTGACGGCGGCAGAAGCTGGCAATTTCTTTACGGCTTATGAAAAGCGCCCGACCGTAAAGTATCAATACGAACAATTCGATTTGGTGCCCGATTCAGACGATAAGAAAGCGCAAAAGAGCGAGTAATAGGGAAATCAAATGAAAATCGGTCGAATCTTTTGTGCTATGGTGCCCGCGTTATTATTGTCTTCGTCTGCCTATTCGGTAACCTACGACGAAACGTTAATCGGAATCGAGGCACAACTGACGCAGTTATCGAGTGAATACGCTCGCCATAATCCAAGCATGAAATCGAAATCGCTCGACGAACGCCTTGCGGAAGGCTTGACGATGCAAGCGGCAGGTGATTATCAAAGAGCGAGTTATATATATATGGATATATTGGCGCAAGAGGATTGGCGCGGGAAAGCTGGATATCAGACGGCACAGCTCGAGTTAGCGCGATCGCTCTATGAAAACGGCTATTATCTATTGAGCCAACAATATCTCATCGATTTGCTCCGGACAGGGCGCGGCAACGAGCGCACCGAAGGCGTAATGCTCCTGCTCCAAGTCGCACAAAAGACTGGGAACTGGAGCGAAGTCAATATGGCGCTTGCTGATGTATCCGACTTTTCACAACATCCATCGTATTTATACATTATGGGGCGTGCGTCGTTTCTTCAAGGCGATTACGAGCTCGCTCGGAAATGCCTCGCCTCTCTCCGTTCGTCGGATGAATGGCAAGTCAAAGCCCAATATCTTTTAGGCGTACTCGATACGATTGCCGGCGATTATACATCGGCACTATCGCACTTTAAATCCGTCGAAACGACGACAGTCGAATTTCGATCGAAAGCCCAAGTCATAGAACTCGCCATTTTGGCACAAGCTCGCTTGTACTACGAACAAGGTCAATGGAAAGAGGCAACTCAGGAATACCAGCGAATCGGCGACAAGAGTACATATTTTCCGACCGTCTTATACGAAATGGCGTGGACGCTTTTGCGAGCCGAAGATTACGTCATGGCGCAACAGAGCTTCGAACTCTTGTTGCTTTCATACCCCGAAGATTCACATGCGCTAGAAACGCGACGCCTCTTAGCCGATATCAAACGCCAACTCGGACAATACGACGAGGCTGTGGCAACGTATCAAACGTTAGTCAACGAATTCGATCCCATCATGGCAAAGATGGATGAAGAGGCAAAAAACTTGGACTCGCATCGAGAGCGCGTCAAAAGTTATATCGAGTCCGAACAATATAATAATGTGAATATCGTTCCGGCACAAGCGCGAGGCGTCGTCGCCGTCGGTAGCGACGTCAACCAAGTCGAAAGCATGCTCAGTGCATTGCACGCGACCGATTCTAATACGAATGACTCCGAAATCCTCATCGCCGAAATTAGCGCAGCTCTACAAGACGACGATACTTTGCACAATTTGCCCGAGTTTCAACGATATTCCAATAGTGCTCGCGATATTCGCATATCGGTATTGTTGACAGGGTATGAATTTACCGAAGCATATAGCGGAAATTTGCCGAATTTGAGCGAAGAAATCAAGACGCTCGAACACTTGCCGCGGTCATCGGTCGAACGCGAAATCATTGCATCGCTCCAGAATGCAGCTCGCGAGTCGCGACAAAGCAATCAACATCACATTCGCCTCAAGATCGACAACATCACGCATAAAATCCAAGTTCTTCGTTCGTGGATTAGCTCTGGAAAAGTCGCCAATATGACTGAATCCGAGAAATCCGAGATTACATCTCGCATCGAAGCACTCGAGGCGAAACTCAAAACTATGAACGACGATTTGGCGAAGCTCAACGGCGAAATAGCCCAGATTCGCGGCAATTCATCGATAAGTCGCGAACAGCACAGCACCTATCTCACTTCGGCTCAAGCCCTTGAAGAGGCACTGCAAGCGCGATGGGCAAGCGATATGCAAAAAGGCGTCAACAATACGTATTCCAATCTCATCGAAACATCGCGCCGCATATTGACGCAACTCGATGCATTCGATCGAACGTTCGAGGCGGCACTGCAAAAGCGAGCTACGGAGTTGCGAGAAAAGTTGCAACGCGAAATCACTTTTGTCGAAGCAGAAAAGTCGCGATTTGTTAGTATGAAAGCCGAAGTCGGCGAAACGGCTGGCGATATATCGGTGAGGTATTGGGAAGACGTCTATGCGCAAGTGCGAGAAATCGTACTCAATGCCGATTTGGGCATGGTCGATATCGCATGGCTACTCAAAGATGCGCGTTCTAAAGCACTCGCGGCGACACTCGATGAGCGAAAAAAAGAGCGCGAAGTTCTCGAACAAGATTTTAAGCAGTTTCTCAAAGAATCTGGCGATACACAGTCTCCATAGCGCGATGTTAAAATGGCGAGCACTCGATTTGCGTGTCTCATTTTGTGATTTGCCAATCGATGTTACGACATTGAATGCAATCGCGACATGGTATGTAAATGGTACAACACACGACGATAGATAAGGCAAATTGCCAGACGACGACAAAGGGAACGAACAGTGAATGAACGGCTGACCAATCGAAAACGGCGTTTTGCCCAAATCATCTTCACCTGCCTGGTCGGTCTATGGCCGCATTTCGATGCCGTTGCTCAAGACGCCCCCGAGGCAAGCGACGACGGCAATGTCAACGACAAATTGATAACTGCCGACGAGAAGACGGTCACGGCATATCAAGCATATAAAGACGCCGCTGCGCGTTATAAACACGAGATTCAGACGTATAAACTCGATTTGCGCCGCAATCTCATGTCGGATTATCAAGACCGAATTTCGAGCGTCGATGCCGCTTATCAAAAGAAGATTACGGCACTTCGCAACGACGAAAAGGCGATGCGCGAAAACGTCATCGAACGCATGGAATCGTTTTTGAAACGATATGGCGAAACGCATGAAAAATCTGCCGATATATTATATCGCTTAGCTCGATTGTATTACGAACGAAGCGACGATGAATATTTATCGTCGGATGGATCGGCCGAACACCCCGACTTTACACAAGCGCTCGACACGATCGACAAGTTGCAAAAGAATTTCCCAAACTATGATCAGATGGATGGTGCGCTCTATCTCAAGGGCTATTGCCAGGGGCAAATGGGCGAAAACGAGGCGTCGCGCGACACATTCCTACAGCTCATTGCCGCCTATCCCAACAATCCCCGCAAGGCCGAAGTACTCACGCGCATCGGCGAATACTACTTTTCAAAATCGCAAGATGCCATCTTGGGGCTCGAAGGCGAAATCATGTGGAGCGAAGCGCTCAAATACTATACCGAGGCCGTCGAAGTGGGCAAAGACTCAGCGATATACGACCGAGCACTCTACCGCAAAGCATGGACCGAATATTATACCGAAGATTACGACGGCATGATCCACGACTTCATTGCCCTCGTCGGCTATGCCGATAAAGTCGAAAACGGCAGTGCACTCCGAGCCGAGGCCATCGACTTCATGGCGGCGGCCCTCGCCGAAGAAGACTGGGACTTGTCGGACGACGTCGCCATCGACCCCGATTTCGGGATGGAACGATTCGACAAATACCTCCACACGGGGGCCGCGTTTGAAACTGAAGTATTGCGCAAATTCGCCGATACGCTCATGGAACAAACCCGCTATGAATATGCAGCACAAGCATACGAAGCGTATATCGAGCGCGAAGATTGCGCCGAAGATATGCCCGATGTCATACGCGTCTATGTCGCAGCACTCAATTATTCGGGCAAACTCGACAAAGCCGCTCAAGTTCAAGGTTCTATCGACAAACGCATTGGCGTCGATTCGGAATGGTATGCTTGCCAAGAGCGAAACGGCAATCTCGAAGCGATTGCCAACGCCAATCAAGCGACGCAACAAGCACTCAAAAATTCGATTATCGCCTATCACGATAACGTGTTGAAAGCCGAAGATAACGTCCGCATCGCCGAAGAAGCCCTCGACGCCGCTCAAAACGATATCGAACGACAAGCCGCCAGCATAAAACTCGAAAACGCACAACGCGAAGTCAGAACGACAAATGCCGAATTGGCAGAGATTACGGCATCGTTTGTTAAAACGTATCCGAACGACGAAGAAATATACAATTATCGTTACCTCCTCGGGCAGGCTTATTACTATTCCGAGCAATACGAGAAATCGATTTCTGCATTTATGGCCATTCGCGATATTGAAAACTCTCGCTTTCAAGCCGATGCCGCACGTTATATTGCCGATGCCTACGAGTTTTCGATTAACCAAAAGGCGCAAACCGATCCGAATTACGTCAATGCTCTCCCGCTACAAGTGCTCATCGAACGGGTCAATCGACATCAAATGACACTTACCGAAGCGCCGACGAGCATTTTGCTCTCGGGAGCCATTACATCGTATACAAAAGACGAAATCGACGAAGAACTCAAGAATCGCAAAGGCGGATCGCTTTTGAGCGTCATCCCCGACGACGTTCAACAACTCATCGATGCTCGCGAAAGATTCAGCGATATCGAAATTGCATCGGGCAAGAATGAAACCGATCCGACGGCACTCGCGCCACAATATCGCTACGACAACGCCATTACTTATTATAACTATGGCAACTTCGAGAAAGCCGAACAACGCTTCCTCGAAATCATCGAAAAGTCGCCTGCATCGCAACACGCCGTCAGTGCTGCAGAAATCATCATTGCAGAATATGAATTGCGAGGCGATCTCGATAAAGTTGCACAATTGTCTGACCAATTTGGCAGCATGCAACTCGGCAGTGCCGACTCCGATTCCGTGCTCAATACGCGCTTCAAAGATAAGAAATATAACGCCTTGTTCCAAAAGGCGTTTAAATTGTTCGACAATAAACAATATCTCGAAGCGGCGGCAGAATTTGTTCGAATCATCGAAGAAAACCCGACGTTCGAACACAATAACCGAGCCCTATACAACGCCGCTTATGCATACGAGCAGATGAAACACTACGATAGCGCTATGCAAATGTATCGCCGCGTCATCTCGGATTATGGCGAAAGCGAAGAAGCCGTCAGTGCACTCTATCGCATCGGCGTCAACGCCGAAATGTTCTTCGATTTCGATACGGCTATCGACAGTTTCTTGTCGCTCTACAACAACAAGAAACCGCTCTATAGAGAATTCAAATACCGAGTCAATGCACTGCGCAACGCCGCGCGCATTAAATTGCTCATCGAAGACAAAAAGGGCGCCGCTGAGCTCCTCGAACGCTACCACCGCGACTATCCTGGGCAATCGGATGCTCCGCAATATTTTTACGAAGCCGGGCGAGCCTATGCCGAACTCGGGCAAATCGCAGAGGCACAACGCATTTTCAAAGATTTCCGAAAAAAGTATGCCTCCGATCCGAGCATGCGAGCCTATGTCATTGCTTCGTATGTCTCCGAAGCCGATTATTTGCGATCGCATAATAGACGGCATGATATTAAAACGGCAAAATCATATTATCAAACAGCTGTAACGTTATATCAAAATGCGCCGTCGTCGGCTGGCGCTATCGGGCGCGATAATGCTGCAAAAGCCGCCTTTGCACTCGCCGAAATGGAATATGAAACTTGGAGAGATACGCCGATCAAGGGCAAGATGAAATCGATGATGACGCAGCTCCAAGAACACATGAAAGAGATGAAGCGCATCTATAACGAATTTGCCCAAGTCATGACGTATAATAGCCCCGTTTGGGGTATTGCATCGCGATATGCCATCGCTCGCATGATGCACGAACTCGTGCTTTCCCTCGACGATATGCCATGCCCAAGCGATATTCGTTCGGGTAGCGATAACCATTTGGCATTCTTATCGGCCATGAGCGATATGGCAACGGGTACGCGCGACGAAGCGATTAAGATGTACCAAAATGCCATCGATGCATCGAAACTCGCTGGCATCAGCATGGAATGGACCGAAAAGAGCCTCGACGGTCTCAAGCAACTCGACCGCACGGCAAGTGCTCAAGAAAGGCTCGCGCCTATGGTCAACAATTATCACGCCAATGTATTGCTCACGCCGTCGGAATTCAAACGTCAAGAAGCCGAAAAATCTGAGGCCGAAGCCAAGGCACAAGCCGAACTCGACGCGATTCTCAAAGGAGATGATTCCAAATGAAACGTTTCTTTCTGATAGTGCTCATCGCCGCCATCGCCTCGACGTCGTGGGCGTGTGCTTCTAAAGATCAAAAAAATACCGAAACTGCCGCCTCGCATACGTCGAAAAAATCGACGACGAAACCGAAAGTCACACCATCGAAGACGACGTTTGCAAACGACACCGTCAAAGATATCGAAGCCGCCTCGGCAGATATTGAAAGCGCTCTACAACTCGCCGATAGCAACCAACTCAGCGCAGCCATTACGTCGTTACAACAAACGACAAAGACCCATCCAAAGGCGTTTATTGCACATTACGATTTGGGTTTGCTCTACGAACGAAAACCCGACATGGCCATGGCTCGTAGCGCCTATGAATCAGCACTCGGCGCCGAACCCAACTTCTACCCCGCCCTCCTCGCTCTCGTTCGCATCGATATTCGAAACGGCGATACGGGCAAAGCCATACAAACGGCAAATCAATGGATCGCGAGGCACGAAGATATCTTCAATTATAACTATGCAAAGATCGAGGCTTTGATCGCCGATACGCAATACGAATCGGCCATTAGTCAATGTCGCGCACTGCTCAAAACAGACGAAGCCAATGCGCGTTTGCGTTATTACTTGGCATCGGCTGAATTCGAGAAAAAGCGATATCGATTAGCCGATTTCATCGTCGGTGAATCGCTCGAAATCGCCCCAAACGACGCAGAAGCTCTCTTTCTCCGCGCCCGTATATACGATGCTCTGAGCACAGAAGAAGTTTCACTCATTCCAAAGATTGCCTCGACGCTCGACGATGTCATAGCATTGAATCCAAATTTCATCGAAGCTTTGTGGATGCGAGCAAATATTTATTATAACGCGAGTAACTATGCAAAAGCCGAAGAGTTATATCGACATATATTGCAACTCGATCCAAACCACGTCGGCGCTCACATCAACCTGGCCAATACACTCAAGACCGTCGACAAAGGACCCGAAGCCGAAAAACTCCTCATACGCGCCAAAGAACTCGCGCCTCAAAATGCACTCGTCGACTTCGCCTTTGGCACGCTATACCTCAATTTCGAAATTATCCAGCTCCCCATGAAAGACATGGATCGACTCAAACTGGCAAAACAACATTTCGAAACCGCCGAATCGCTTTGGACTTCGAGCGAAGATAAAGCTCTAGCAAAAGGTTATATCAGAACGACTAGCGATGCCATCGAAACGCTACAAGCCATGCTCGACGCAGAAGCCCTATTTGGTTCATCGAGTGACGAATCAGATTCAAGTTCTGACGATAATACCGAATCTTCTTCGGGCAGCTTGCGAGTCGATTGATGGTACCATGGGCACAGTTTTTGAAGTGCCCTCGGACTCAGTCAAAGGCGCCATGTTTTGACGCCCCACCGCTCGAAAGACGATGGCTGGCTGAGATAGACACGACGGTGGCGAACTCAAGCGATGCGCATTCCGAGCAGGCAATACGATACGGACTCAAGATACAATCTGGACTACTTGGAAAACGAACTCAAAATGCAATCTTGATAATCGAGCTCAAGACAAAATCTTGGAGAACGAACTCGAGATGCAATCTTGGAAAACGAACTCAAGATACAATTTTGAGAAACGAACTCACAAAACGAACTTTAGATACAAAACAAGCATAGCAGGCGATAGCGGGCACGCCCCGTTCATAGGCGATAGGTGAGAAAATGAAGCGATCGACAATCAAAAACTTGCAAATCATCACGGTTTTAGGCGTTTGTGCGCTGTTTGGTCTCATCATGCCCGCGCCCGCGCAAGCACAAGACAGTACCCCAAAACCGACATCGTTCGACCTCGACGAAGAGCAACTCACAATCGAAGCCGACATCCCATCGGTCGACCTCATCTTGTCGTTTCGCGAAATCCAAGAGCGAAACCAAGGCATGAAAGAGAGCTTCCTAGACGAAATCGTCGAAAGCGCAAAAAATCCTCCGTTCTAATGCGCCGCTTTGCGTTTTGCTTGAACCGCACGCAACGACATGTTATGATCGTTAGAACGACGTAACGCGGGAGGAGACGATGAAAAAGTGTACTTTTGGAATCATAATTGGGCTCGCCGTTGCAGGTTGCGGGCAAAGCGATGACATCAGCGTGCCAGCGTGCTCGACGCGCTTCGATTGCGCCAAAGACCAGTATTGCGACCAGACGACGCTCACATGTCGCAACTACGCCGATGCGCAATGCCGCACCGACGCCGACTGCAACGCAAACGAAGTCTGCGATAACGCCACGAAATCGTGCATCGACCCATCGCAACGACTCTGCTCCGACGACAGCGATTGCAACGTCGGGATGCAATGCGACACAAAAACATCGAAATGCGTCGACATCCCGCAACAGACTTGCAAAACGACCGCCGACTGCAAAGACGGGCTCGTCTGCGATACAGAATCAAAACGTTGCATTGCCCCCGAGCCAACGCCCGATGCCTGCACCAACGGCAAACTCGACGCCGGCGAAACCGACATCGACTGCGGCGGTTCATGCCCCGCATGCGCAAACGGCAAAAAGTGTCAAAATGATTCAGACTGTACATCGGGCACTTGCATCGCACACACATGCACGACGTCGGATTGCATTAACGCTACTGCCGAATCGATTGAAATCAGCGAAGTTTTCACCAATCCCATCGCCGACAAAAAGATGGAGCACACGGCGAGCAATCAGCAAAAGTTCATCGAGCTGCACAACACAACGGCATCGCAAATCCGCCTCGACAATCTCACGTTCACCGTTGGCAACGCCACTTTGCCGCTCACAGGCTGCCTTGCGCCCAACATCTATCTCGTCATTCACCCGACCGGCACGCCGCTCGAAGCGCTCACGATTACGGGCCGCGCCTACGAAAGCGACGCCATCGCCGAACACGTGGCAACCAACGGCAACTTCGCCATCGAACTCAAGCATGGCGACACGCGCATCCACGCCGTCAACGTCCCCGACATGACGGGCAAAGACGGCATCTCGGCCGCCCTCCCCCCAGCCGACAAGCGCACGCGCGACGAACAAGGCCGCGACGCCCTCGTCCCACACGACACCATCACACCCGACGAAGACGGCGAACACCCCTACTCGCCTGGCCTACACAACCAAGCCGTCCTCCCACAAGGTTAGTTCTCTGGATACAAAATGAAATTCTATTACTTCCCACTTTTCTTGTACGTTCTTCTCGTGTTTGCCGCTTGTTCCGATGATTCTTCGATTGCCTTGTGCGGTTGCGAACCCGACGAGTATTGCGTCGACGACGAATGCCACGCCACCGACGGTTCTGTTCGCCCCGCACCATTGCCGCAAAACAGCAGCACTCAAGGCGAATAAAATTCGGAGTTTATTTTATTTCACCGAATTTCTTTTTTTTGTCGCCGCCTATTGCTACGCAATACGGCGTCGGCTACGCCTATTGCCCGATGGGCAATACGGCTACGCAATTGGCGCCTATTGCTGCGCAATACGGCGCTCGGATCGCGATTGCAATGTATAAACGACATGAATGTAAATATATAAATAGGCGTTTTCATAGTTTGTCTTCTCGGAAACCCCTAATGGGGTTTATATGGAATAGGGCTTCTTTTACCCCCGGCGTTGCCGGGGGCTACTCGCCATAAGCCCTAACGGGCTTAATATGGATTGAAGCTCATTCATCCCCCGGCTGTACCGAGGCGACTCGCCATAAGCCCTAACGGGCTTAATATGGATCGGAACTCATTCATCACACGGCGTTGCCGGGGGCTACTCGCCCAGCAATAATAAGGTTTGGTTGAGTGATCGTTCATTGTGTCGATCGAGTTTCGGAGCCATCGTTTCGGGCATGGTTGCCATCGAAAAAAAGCCGTGCGTATGCGCGCAAGGGCGCTTGCGCCCGAGCACATAGCACGGCCGTGGAGGCGTATTGCGCCCTTGGGCGCAATAGCCGAAACAGCGGAGGCGTATTGCGCCCAAGGGCGCAATAGCCGTAGCCATTGGGCTGCCCAGAGGGCAGGCCAAACCGTCGCCGTATGCCGAAGGCAAAGGCGACGAACTCGAAACAGTCGATTCTGATGGGCATCGACGATTCAAATATGAAAGCAACAAATTTGTTATTCAATATATATGATTTAAGATCGTGTTTGAAATAAGCAAGCACGTTGGATTCAATAGCCTCGGCGGGTGAGGTCGTCGAGTATATCATTATACTAAACAGCGATAAATCATGAGGTAGTGTGCAATCGACCCCAAGTAGCTGTTTGCGAAAAAGCATCGACGTGCGCATCCATGATAACCTCCTTTATTGAAATCGACGAATCCACGCATATCACATTGTTGCGACGCAGTATGAATCATAGACGGCGTTTGTCACGAGGTTGTCATATAGGGCGACACAATTTGCGGTGGTGCAAGGCGTATATTTGCCGGTTTGCGCGGGCATGCAAGCGTGCTAGAATGCACGTTTGTGGTAATTTTTGCCGTGGAGGAGAACGATGGCACTAGATTTATGTGAAGTTTGTCATTTGATGTGGTCGCAGGGCTGGGTGGCGGCGAACGACGGGAATGTGTCGGTGCGGCGCGACGATGGGACGATTGTTTGCACGCCGTCGGGGGTGAGTAAGCGCGAGATCGAGCCTGATATGCTCGTCGTCATCGATAGTGCGGGGCGCGTCGTGGAGGGCGATAGGCGACCGTCGACTGAAATGGCGATGCATTTGCGATGTTATGCCGATCGAGAAGATGTGCGGGCCGTCGTGCATGCGCATCCGCCGTACGCGACGGCGTTTGCCGCAGCCGACCGAGCACTCGACGGTTATGGGCTCATCGAGACGGTTTTGACCGTTGGTGCGGTGCCCGTCGTGCCGTTTGCCATGCCTGGAACAGACGACGTTGCCGAGTCGATTGCGCCATATTTGTCGCACCACGATGCTTTATTGTTGCGTGCTCACGGCGCATTGACCGTTGGCGGCGATTTGCGCACGGCGTATTACCGCATGGAATCGCTCGAACAATTTGCAAAGATTTCGCTAGCTGCACACCAACTTGGCGGCATGAAAGATTTGCCGCGCCACGACATCGATACGCTCATGCAACGGCGCGAATCGTTTTACCATTTGACGGGCAAACACCCTGGTTATGTGAAGTTTAATTGATAATTACTTTATATAGGGTAGATTGAATCATAGAATGATATGACACATTAGAGATGATACGACGGGGCTTTGGATAAAAAGAAACCCGCCCTTTGGGCGGGGGGAATACATAGTGTAATCTGTATGTTCATTTATGTATGATATTTATGGTAGATGATATGCGGGGCTTTGGATAAAAAGAAACCCGCCCTTTGGGCGGGGGAAAGCATGCAATGTATAATCGGTATAATAAATGATAATAGATTATACGATAGCAATGAGTTTATACGATAGCGATAAGTTCGACGTCGAAGACGAGCATGCCGGCGGGTGCGCCGGGTTGACCGCGATATGCTAGGTCTTGCGGAATCCAGAGGCGTCGTTTTTCGCCCTCGACCATGAGCTGTAGGCCTTCGGTCCAGCCTGCAATGACGTGATTGAGCGGGAATTGCGCGGGCTCGCCGCGTTGGACTGAAGAATCGAACATGGCGCCGTCGGTCGTCCATCCCGTGTAATGGACGCGAACGGTATCGGTGGCTTTGGGATGAACGGTGCCTTTGCCTGGCGATAGGACTTTTGTCGCGAGTCCAGATTGAGTCGTTTCGGCGTCGGCGGGTGGCGCGGCGACATCGTCGGGCGCGGCTAGGCCTTCGGGCATCGAGGCGACGTCGACGACTTGCATACTAAAGACCAGATCGCCTTTGAGTTCGCGGCCATTCGGATCGATGCCATATTTTTGATCCATCCAGATGACGAGAATGTCGTCTTGATGTGTATGGACGAGGACGTCTTGGAAGCCGTGGAAGAGCTGGGAGACTTGCGCGACGAGGGGTTCGCCAGCTTCGAGCGAGCTATGGAAGAGCTTTTTGTCGGCGACAGTCCAGCCCATGAAATCGAGTGTGACGACGTCGTTGGGCATGACGGCGCGTCCGCTGCCAATCGACAAGATTTGGTAATACAAGCCATCGTGGAGTTTAATCGCCGTTTCGGTCGGCTTTTCTGGTGGCATTTCTGGGGTGACGCGCTGGATGATTTCGAAATCGAAGACGAGCATGCCTTGTGGCATGCCTTGCGCGCCTTTATAGGCGAGTTCTTCGGGAATCCAGACGCGAATCGACTCGCCGACGCGCCCAAGCGTGAGAGCTTCGGACATGCCGGGGATGAGCTGTTCGAGCGGGAAAACGACGGGTTTGCCCGAAATCTTGCTCGAATCGAACATCTTTCCATCGGTTGTCCATCCCGTGTAGTGGATCATGACCCAATCGTTCGATGCGATTGTTTCGCCGGTTTTGTCTTCTTTGAGATGCAGATATGCAATTCCAGATGGGGTTTTGAGAGCTTCTTGGGGTGGATTTGCAACGTTTTCGGGCGCTTCGATCATTATAAATGTATTCCTGTATTCCTTAGATTGAAATGATACGGTGTTTATATACTTTTCTAATCTCATGCCACCGTGGGTGGCATGAGATGGATTGTATTAAAATATATCGCCGCGCTAAGCGACGGAATATATTAATCCGAGACGATGTCGATGAGTTCGATTTCGAAGACGAGCATGCCGGCGGGTGCGCCCGGTTGGCCTTTATAGGCGAGTTCTTCGGGAATCCAGACGAGTCGTTTCTCGCCTGGGACCATGAGCTGAACGGCTTCGGTCCAGCCGGCGATGACTTGGTCGAGCCCGAATTCGATAGGCTTGTCGCGAGCAATCGATGAATCAAACATGACGCCATCGGTCGTCCAGCCCGAGTAGTGGACTTTGACCGTGCTCTTCGCCGTCGGATGCTTCGTACCCGTGCCTTGTTTTAGGATACGCCATGCGATTCCCGATTCCGTTTTCTGCGTGTCGGCGCCCGGAGCCGCGACATCGGCAGGCGGTTGTGGCATGGATCGCGCCGACAAGATCGTCATTTCGAAGACGAGGTTGCCCTTGAGGGAGTTGCCATCGGGATCGATGCCATGGGCTTGAGGAACCCACATTTGGACGACATCGCCGACGTGGACTTTGGGCAGAACTTCTTTCCAAGCGGGGAACATCGTATTGACGGGTGCGGCGAGGCTTTCGTTCATTTCGAGCGAGGAGTGGAATCGCTTTCCGTCTTCTTGTGTCCATCCGGCGAAATCGAGTTCGACGAGGTCGGTTTCGGCGATGGCTTTTGCACCGGGCGATGTTTTGACGATTTTATAGACGACGCCACTGGGCAATTTGATGGCATCTTCGGGCGCGTTAGCGGGCGGCATGGTTGGCGTGACGACGTCGATGATATCGAAATCGAAGACGAGCATGCCTGCGGGTGCGCCAGGTTGGCCTTTGTATGCCAGATCTTGGGGAATCCAAGCGCGAATCGACTCGCCAACTTTTGCCAAAGTCATCGCTTCGTTCATGCCGGGGATGAGGTTCTCGGGCGAAAAGATGACGGGATCGGGTCGATCGGTGCTCGTATCGAACATGTGACCGTCGGTCGTCCAGCCCGTGTAGTTGAGTTTGACGAGATCGGAGGCGGCAACGGCGCGCCCTTGTTCGTTCGTCTTCAATTTTTTATAGGCTAGCCCCGATTCTGTTTTAATGGCGTCTGCGGGCGGCGCAGCCACATCGGCGGGTGCGGGGACTTCGCCGGGGTGAGCTACGTGAGCGGCATCGGCTGCAGGAGCCGCTGGAGCGGCTTCGGCACCAGCTTGAGCAGCAGATTCGGCGCCAGCTTGAGCCGCATCGGCGACGACAGCTTGTTCTCCGCCCTTGGCGGCATCGGCATCTTTTGCGGCTTTATTGCAGCCCGCCAAGCCGATCAACATGAGTCCTGCTAAGCACCAAGTTATCGATTTTTTCATGAGATTTCTCCTATTATCTGAATTTTATGCGTAGAATTTGAATCGATGGCGAATGATATTCAATTCACCACGTCAACAAATCGCGCCAAAAGATTGAATCGCCAGCCTTTTCGTGCACAGTTTATCGCAATCGTCGAGACTGCATCGTTGCGCACTCAAAGAACCCCGAGACACGTCGAGTCATCGATCGCTCGACGGCTAGCATCTGCGAAAGCGACATTGGGTGTACATACAACGTTTTTGCATCAATAGGATCAGAAAAGGGACACGACGACGCATAAAAGGCGCCGATAGGTTCGAAGTCTGATCGCTATGCGGCTTGTGGCTCACTTTTGCAAGGCACGCGCATACATTTCGGCGACTTTTCTCGTGCGCATGTTTTCGTTCGCATTTGCGCCGACCATCCAAATCCAATCGTAATCGGCGGCATCTTTGAGATTGCCCACAGCTCGCACAAATAGCGCTCGCATCGTATCTTTTTCGAAGAGGACGACGGCGGCTTCGCTGTGGAATTTCCGATACATGACGGGGCATTCTAGGTCGCGTGGTGCTTTGTCGAATAGGGATTTGATCTTTGGGATATCGGTTTTCGACGCAGTGAATCGGACGAGGTCGGCGGCAAAGCACTTTTGAGCGGTTGTGGTTTGGGCATTATCGAGCACCGAGAAGGCCAGGGCTGCGGCAGTCTTTGGCCTCATCGATTTGAGGTAGAAATAGGCATAGGCTTGGAGATCGACGCCACAATCTCCCGAATCTCGACAAGTTTCGACGATTTCGGAGATATCGCGTGCGACGGTTTGGTCTTGCATTTCGTAGAATGCATATAAAATCGACATCATCACGCCGTTATCGCCGTGATTTGTGGCAAATGTCGATCGCAAGACGGCCAATAGATGGGCTCGTGCGGGCATCCATTCGAGGCGCCCTAGGGCGATAGCGGCTTCGCTTCGAGCATCGTCGGACGCCGTATCGTCGCGCAAAAGGCGAGCAAGCCCATCGGCGGCTTCGACGATCTTTGCGCGTCCGACGATGTATGCCGCACGAGCGCGAACGGCCGAATCGGGATCGTCGATCATCGTTGCCAATTGATCGCGGATATCGGGATTCTGCCACTTTTTATCGTGGATGGCATTGGAAAGGGATTTCAATACGGCTTCGCGCTCGGATGCATCTTCGCTATGCATCGAATGGATCAATCCGCCATAGGTATGATACCAACGCAAATTCGATCCCGTGACGAAATCGGCACCGAAGGCAAAGATCGCAATAGATATTGCCCAAAACACGATAAATAAAAAATTTTTATTGCGAATGAGCGCCTTTTCTTCGTCTATGCTACTCGGGACAAAGCGAGAACCGAGTCGCATTTTTTCGCGCCACGGACCGGCGAACCAGATGTCGCCTATTGTCAATGCGACGATATAGGCGGCCGCAATGGCTCCGATATAGAGCACCAACATCAAGCATGAATTTGCCCAGAATGGCAAAAAGCAATAGCGTAGCACGCGACCAATCGCAAAAAACGATACGACAGTCGCCAATATGCTAACAGCGCACGAAATGCGCAAACGGCGTTGCGAAGCGAGCACAAACTTAAACAGCCCGATTTCATACATATTGGGAATGAGTTCCAGATGAAATCCCGACTTATTCGCCATGGGCTACCTTCTTTCGATGTTAGTGACTTGGAGTCGTTTGAACTCGGATCGCGTTCCCGCCGTATGGGCGGATTGGCCCAAGGGCGGGGATAAATGGCAGGGCGTTGAAATTACGCTCTGAAGATCGTGACGTGCTTCAAGATGACGGGTTCGACGGGTTTATCGCGATAGTCGCGTTTAACGCGAGCAATCTTTTTGATGACATCGAGCCCTTCGATGACTTTGCCGAAGACGGAATGGCGATTGTCGAGGTGGGGCGTTGGGACTTCGGTGATGAAGAACTGCGAACCATTGGTGTGGGGGCCTGCATTTGCCATCGAAAGGATACCTGGCGCATTGTGACGGAGTTTCGGCGAGAATTCATCGCGGAATTGATACCCTGGGCCGCCTGTTCCCGTTCCGCGTGGGCAACCGCACTGAATCATGAAATCGGGAATGACGCGATGGAACGTCAATCCATCGTAGAACGGACGCGTATTCGGTTTGCCGAGTTCTTCATCCATGAATTCGATTTGGCCCGTGGCGAGTCCGACGAAATTTTTTACAGTATTGGGGACGATATCCTCATAAAGTTCGGCTGTCATATCGCCAAGCGACGTTTCGAAACGCGCATAAAGTTTGCCATTGCCAGGAATTGTCACGTGTGAAAAATCAACCATTTTTGAACTTCTCCTTTAGAAGCCGCATACATGCGGCACGTAAAAGCACAGAACGATAGAGATCTGTACGACGCCATCGCTTCGCTTTGTATAGATCGCCCAAACGCCCCCTTGCGATCAAGCATTATTTGAGCAAATGCCGATTAAACGCCTACTGCACACATTCCAATAGGGCTATATTTATGATACCAATCGTGGGCGATGATGAATACCGCTGGCATCCATACCGCCCATTAACGATGACACATGGCTTGTGCCATTCGCAAAAGGGCTTCATAGACCTCGACGTATTCTCCGTCGTTGAAATTTTTGAGTGCTTCGATATGCCCTTGTATCGTCGGGAGGTCGTTGCGTTTTGCGGGACCTGTGAGGGCATCGATCGGTGTCGATTTTGCGACGGCATAAGCCGCATGCGATAGGAGCGAACAAGACGCCCTTCGAGCTAAGTCATCGTCGAAACCGCACGATATCAATAGTTTTTGGGTAATATCGGCGAGGACGATGGGATAATTCGAAGAAAAGACGGCTGCGGCGTGATAGAGGCTGCGTTTATCGGCATCGACTTCGATGGGGATGCCGCGAACGCGGCTAATCATCTTCTCAATCGATTCGACGGCTTCGGGGTCGCCATCGATGGCATAGAGGACATCGCGATACCCTTCGACACAAGAAGAATCGCTACATTCTTTTTTTGGGCAATTCACAAGTGGATGAATCGAACCGCGCATCGCGCCGCAGCTTCCAAGCACGGTATATGGCGTCGCTCCGCTCGTATGAACGACCATCGCGTGCGATGCATAGGGAGCGACCTCTTGAGCACAGGCGGCAATCGCTCGATCGGGAACGGTAATCCAAACGACATCGGCGGCATTCCATAGAGATTGTGGTACATCGCCCGGCGCGGCATAGGCCTTGACTTCGAATTCGGTTTCGAAGAACTCGCGAGCCTCGGCGTCGCAATCGATGCCAGCAACGACTTTTGTCCCATAATAACGCGCGATGCGCGTTTGCGCGACGCCCATGCGCCCTAAACCCATAATAATGTATCTCATAATCTTAACCTATTTGTCTTTGAGCACCAAGCCAGTCCATGAACCGAGCCTTGGCACAAAAAAAGCCCGAAGGCGCAATGCGCTCCGAGCTCGATGGCGTTTATCGAAAAGTCGTTCGGGCGACTTGCACCCGAACGAATCTTACGCAATTAGCGCCCTGTTCTCGAGACAGAAAATTCCGTCCAGTAACCATAACCTTGACCATGCCCAACGCGAAGGACGTGTTTAGCCGAGGTAACGTAGTATTCGCCCTGCATGTCCTGTCCGACATCTTCGATGTTGACTTTGGCTCCGCATTTGATTTTGCCATTGCCAATGCACTTGCCCGTCCCCGTAAGGAATTCGGCTGCGCGTTGCGACAAAATCGATTTGGCAAGTCTTTCGGCTTCTTCTTCGCTCGCGACGGGTTGATCGCTGATTTGGATCGTCGTATCGGGATTTCCAAATTCGGCGGCATCGCCTGCCGTTTTTTTGCCACCCATTTTGTCGTTATCTTCGGTCGATGCAGATGCAACAATCGGCTGGCCCGATTTTGGATCGTACGAACGAACGACGACTTTTTTGGGCATGTTCATCGTCGACGTGTTGAAGTCCATGCGTTGGAGCAAAAGACCGCCTTTTTCGCGGACATTTGTTCCATCCCACCGCAAAGTCACATCGGCTTTGACTTCGCGCGGTTTGCGGAAGACGAGTTTTTCGCCTTCGACTTTGACTTCGTACCCGATGCGACGAGCGCGCTCGAAGAGGAAGTTGAGGTTGTTTTCGTTATTTTGAACGACATAGGGATGAACGAGTCCAGAATCTTGAACGTCGGGCTGTAGACTACACTCTTGGGCAATCTGAGCCGCGATGTCGGAATCTTTGATGTTTTCCCACGAACGACGCTTGCGACCGCGTGTCAGCTTCGACAAGCCGTCGAACCCCGTTACCGTGAACATCTTGCGGGAGAATTCCGATCGTTTCGGCTTGACACCCGTGACATAGCCCTTGATGACTTGTTTCGTTCCCGACTCGGCAAATCCCATCTCGACCGTACATTCCATACCTTCGAGGATAGAAATCTTGCCGTCGGAGATTGCTTCGTCGCTATCGTCCAAGACGATTCGGAAAGAGCTTGCGCCATCGGAGAGTTGCTCAACGGTCATTTCGCTAACGCGCCGTTTGTTCGGCTGATTCGAAAAATCAGTCGTCCCTATTTTGAGCTTAAAATCAGGAGTTAAAATATTCGCCATAATTCCCCTCCTCTATTTTCCTTTTTTGCCATTCAAAGATAGCGGATAATTCTCGGGCTTCGTCGGATCAACTCCAGAGTCAACTGCATATTCTGCTGCTTGTGGAGTGGATGCGACAGCAGCCCCACTGCTGTAGGAGTAGGTTTCGCCTGAATGCTTTGTCGCACCTAGCATACCGCTCTTGCCATCTTCACTGCCACCACCTTCGCCACCAGAATATCCAACTTCTTCGGCTTGCTTAATCGTCACGCTCACCGTTGCACGAACGGGGATACCAACGGCAGAGAACATCGTATACTTTGCGCTAGCACTTTCAATCACGCCGACAAAATTCTTACCGATGCCCAAAACATTGGAATCAACCCAGCAGAGCTGAACTGCGGGCGGACGTTTAATTTTCGAGTCCACCATGCAAAGGTTCATGAAATCCTTGACGATGCCACGAACGTCTTTGTTTTCTTCGTAGTAGTCGAACAAGAGTTCGAGACTCATCGAAATTGCCTGCCCAGCCGTGAACATCAAAGCCGGGCAATCGGTTCCAGCTCCCTCATTGCCGTTACTCCATCCGACGGACTTCGAGAAACTGATTTCTTGCGGATTGTACTGGGCGGCTAACGTTTTCCCTGCAGACGATCCATCCAGCACGCGAATGTAAATGTTGCTACTATTTACCGCTTTGCTTTCGTTATTATTGCTACTCGTGTTGCTTCCCATTATTCTGTTCTCCTACGCTGAAGTTCTTCATTGAAACTGTCGATAATCTTTTGGAATACGTCTTCTGCCAAGGTCTGCAAATCTTCGGACGAAATCGAGGGTGCATCGAGAGAATCGCTCGAGGCATGGCTTGCATTAGCGCTGGCTGCGGGCGTCGAACCCGATTCAGAACCGCCGCTGAAGAGCGGCGCCGCACTTTGGGCGGTGTTCATGAGGTTGGGGCTGACGAACTGCTTGTTGGAGAAGGGTTGCATGCCTTGGATAGGCGATGCTCCGATACTTGCCAATGCGGCGCGAAGTTCGCGAGCTTCGGCGATGCGACTCGATTTTGTATCTTTTTGACGCCACTTGGGCAAGCCCTTGTTTCCGAGCGAAGCCGATGCGGGGAGTGCTTCGAGAAGCACGCGCACGGTATCATCGGAGCTAAAGACTCCGACTTCGCGCTGGCTCTTGTTTTCGACGTAATCGAGCATCGTATCAATTTTTGCCAAGATTTGGCGTTCGTTATCACTCGACGCTTGACGTGCTGCAGAGTTTGCGCTGTCGCGACCTTGATTCAAATGAGCTGCAAATGCATTCGAGACCCACGAGAAATCGGTTGTCACACCAGATGAACTACTGACGGGTGCCGTCTTTGCCATCGTTGCATCGGCCAATTTCCATTCGGCATCGTTCTGAGCCGTAGCTTGGCGGCTCGCTTTATAGGCAATATAGGCACGATCTTCTTCTTGCGAAGCATCGTATGATACGTGCATCGAAGATTGAGCGGCTTTGCTCGCGATTTCGGACGCCGAGACGTTGCCCATAATGCCCGAGAATGTTTGCGTGTTGAAGCCGAAATCGCCGTGTGCGCTTTGTCGTCCAGCTTGAGCCAACGACTTCATATAGGCGTGTCGCAAGCCCTTGAGCGTGCGGCGCTCACCTTGCTGATCGAGCATCGATGCGTATCCGGAGAACAGAATATTATCGGCATCGGTGAGCGACGGCGCCGCAAAAGCGGCGTTTTGAACGACGGGTTTGGCGAGCATGTCGACAAAGCCTTGTGCGCTCATCTCGAAGTTGACGTTACCGACGCGAAGTTGCATGCGATCCGACGACGCCATGCCGTTGGACTGGATGGCACTGACGCCCAAGCGTGCAGCAATACCGCTCATGATTTCGCGGACATCGGTTTGGACGGATTTCTGCGCATTTGCCGATTGTTGCGCACTTGCCATTTGCTGTGCAATCGCCGATTGTTGCGCATTTGCCGACGACACTGTGCTTGCATATTGTTGCATTTCTGCCAATTGCTGAGCACTTGCCGACTGCTGTGCATTTGCCGATTTCGGAGCGACGACGGTGCGTTGTTCTTCGTCGACGTATAACTCGCCGTTGGCACCGGCGATAACGGGAACGAAGTCTTGAGCCCCCGACAATTCCATGGCGTTATCGCGCTTTGCGATAGCGAGCGAAGCATCGACCGAGGAGTGAGCAGAAGATTGTTCGAATCGGCGTACGGACTCGGGCATATAGCTCGCACCCATATCGCGACGTAATTCGTACGATTTTGCGCCTTGTTTCTTATCGTTGACGCCGAGCGTGAGTTTGACGCGTTCGCCATCGTTATCGATGCCGTAGGCGGTGTAGGTTTCGAGGCGCGATGCGCTCGTCGAATCTTCGAGCCGCTTGGCGACGGCACGCCCTAGAGCCTCGACGCTTTCGATATTGCCATTGGCGACCGAAGTTGCATGGCGTTCGATAGCCTTTTGATTGCCGAGGATTGCGGTGAGATCGCCGACGCTATCTTGCGAAGGATACGATTTAACAGCTTGACGAATCCATTCCATCGAACTCGGGACGACATCGTCGTAGCCAAGCACAACGGCGTTATCGCGCACGAGTGCAACATCGCTGGTGTTTTGTTCGACGGGATCGCTACCGCTAGGCTTAATCGTCGTGAGCATGCGAGCAATACGGGATTCGCTCATGCCGACTTCGTTGGCGACCTGTGCCGAGCGATAACCATCGCGGATGCGACTATAAGTTGCAAGCGAATTGCCGAGGGAGGCGATATAGGCTGGATTGATCTTGACATCGTCGATTTGAATCGAACGGCTCGATGCACCGATTTCGGGCGTCGAAGTTGCGACGTTGCGATGCAACGTTTCGCGAAGCTGATTCGACAATTTGACGGCATTTTCGATGATTTGAGACTGTTTCTTGACCGATTCCAAAGAAGCTTCGCTACGCGATGTCGAGGCGATGACGCGTTCGATAGCTTCGACTTCGATGGCGCTAAGGTGCTTTTGCATCATCGATTTGACGCTCTCGAGCGATTCGACGCTGTGCGCTTGCTCGATGGCTTGGCGCAATTGCGATTCGATCGAAGCCAATTCTTTCGATTTCGACTGAGCTTGTTGGGCGAGGATTTGACGCGCCGAGCTGAGAGCACGCTCGTGTGTTTCGGTCAATTGGCGTTTGATCTGTGCAATCGTAGCCGTTTGCGCCGCATACGACGGTGCGCTGATTTGTTCGCCTTTCGCCGTTTCGGATTCTGGGACGATGAAAACGCCTTGTTCGTTGGTGAGTTCGTCGTATCCGAGCGAAACGACGGCATTTGCGGCCGACTGTGCGAATTCGTCGAGTTTATCGCAAATCGACTCGAGAACCGACGACGAGCGGACGATCGACATCGGATCGGATGCCATCATTTGATTCGTTTCGGCGAGAGCGCGAATCGACGAAGCAAAAGACGACAGTTTTGCGGGATCGAGAGATTCGATTTTGGAGAGCGACGCTTCGAATTTCGCCATTTCGCTCGACATCGTGCGAACAGAAGACTGAACGCGGTCGACGAGTTTTTGGGCGATTTCGGGGGCGGCGACGAAGTGTTTCGAATCGGCGGCGAAGGAGACATTGAGCTTGCCGGTTGCCATTTCTTCGAAGCGCGACGATATTGTCGATCGCGTATCTTCGGCAAAGCGCTTTGCAGCAACGGTTTTGGCGACATCGCGGACGACGTCTTGCGACACGATACCGGCTTCGCCGAGCGCCGATGCACTTTCGACGACATCGCGCAGCAATACGCGATCGACGTCATCGGAGATACCGCGCATGCGTTCGAAGCGGTCGGTTGCCCGTTGCCAACGCATCGTTGCGGCTGTTTCGCCACTCGTGAGGACGTATTGCGAAACGGCGTCGTTAAACGATTGGAGTTTGCTACCGAGGGCGGCAAACGTGCGCGTGAGCGACGCGGCGACTTGTTCGGTGGCATTCATACCCGAGAGCTCGACGGCGCGTTCGGCGTTGAGTTGCGGGCGTTTTGAGGCGACTAAACGACTCGAAGTTTGTTCGAGTTTGGCGGCCATCAGCGTGACATCGTGGACGATTTCATCGCTCAGGGCGCGTTTTGCCAAGGATTGGCAATTGCGGCGAATTTCGGCGGCTTGCGTCTGCGAAATGACCCCAACCTTTTCGAGCGATTCGAGCGAGCCAAACATCGCACGGACAGTCGTCATATCGGCGCCGGCTCCTTGTTCGAAGCGAGCCACCGAATCAGTCCATTGGCGAACGATAGAACGCGTATTGTCGTCGGCCGTTTGAAGCGACAAACTCGATTGAACGGCATTTGCCTTGTCGGCCAAATGCGACGCGAACAGTTGGCGCGTATTCGTCGTATAGACTTTTTCGAACGTTTCGAATGCTTTTGTGCGCGATTCGACCGTCGCCAAAGTTTCTTTCATCGACGCGGCGAGCAACTCGGACATCGACGATGCCGTGAGGTCGCGCGATTTGGATTGTTTTTGCGTTTTTGCCAAAACTTGGCGTTTTTGTTCCGCCGTCATCGCTTGCAACATTGCGGGTTTAATCCCTGCTTTATTGAGTGCAGCAATGCGCTCGCGGACGGCTTGCGGCGTGACATTGGCGGGAAGCCTACGCGCCGATGCTTTTGCTTGCGTACGCGGCGCGTACGCTTGTTCGCCGATTTCGACTTCGTCTTCGTATTCGTCGAACAACATGAGCAGTGTAGCATCGAGCCAATATTGCCATTCGCCCAAGTCGGTGGCACTCGCCGGACCATTGAGCCCGACCATGCCTTCGAAAATGTGGTCGACCAATTCCGTCGTCCGCGTCCCCATGCGATCTGCTTGAGTTTTGGGGAGAACGCCCGAAATACTACCGAGCAAACGATTGACGAATGCGTCGGCGCGGTCGATGACTTCAAATGATTGCTCCGAGACGTCGTCTAGGGCGTCTAAACCAAGCGCCGCTAGCGTCGATCTGCGGAACAGATTGCCCATCGTTCCGTTTTCTACTTCTAGATGCCTCTCTTTTGACATCACTCATCTCCACTTACAGTGCCCGTTACCGGGGGTCTGCTGATTGTGCGTTTGCCTTTTAAAACGCCCGCACGCCTGACTTTTCCCGTTGCAGGTCTTACTCATTGGATTCAATGCTCAGACCTTCGTGCGCCAATTCAAGTGATTCCGTAGCAATGCCATCCTGCATGACGCTCAATGTTGGACCATCCCATTTGATGGGGACTGCTTGTTCAAGCTTGTAGGTTACTACGGGTTTATTCGCATCATCAAGAATCGAAATGCGAACCGTCAAACGAGAGATCGGACCACCAAAAATAACCTTTTTAATCCAATCAAACATCGTGCCATCGCACAAGCCACGCTTAAGCGTAACATTGGAGTACGTCGCATTTCCGAGCAATTTCTTCGTGCAATGGTTCATGCCACCGACGACCAAGTCGGTCACGTTGACTGAAGCCGAAAGGCCACTGACCTCTTGGAAGCACGCCAACCCGCCAGCTCCTTCAACGACAACTTTGAATCCAAACGAACCGAATGGAACTCCATTACCAGCCATAATTTCCTCCTACTGTGTATCAGACGTCCTAATCCGTATCCCGCGAGCGAACCGCTACTTGGGATTATTCGAACACTGCTGTCCTTGCAATTCTCAATCCAATCGTCGAGCGAATATGAAGCTCGCGCAAAGCCGCGACTTCTCTTGCTTTCCCCGTCATTCTACACTTATCCACAGGCCTTGTCTATCGACAATTTGGGGTAATTTAGCCCCAGTTCATCTTTTTTCCACTTGGGTGGGGTTTTTCATTCCCCATCGACGCGAAAGCAAGTGAGACATAAATGTCTCACCTTCACAAAAACTGCGCGTATTGCCCACCGGGCAATAGCGCAGCCGCAAAGGCGTATTGCCCTCCGGGCAATAGCCGAAGCCAAAAGCCCGTATGGAGCGGCTGCGACATAGGGCGAAAAAAGCCCGTATGGAGCGGCAGCGACATAGGGCGAAAAAAGCCCGTATGGAGCGGCAGCGACATAGGGCGCCCCAAAAGGAAAATTTACAAATGCGCGACTTTTATCAATTTTATTTGCGTATTGGAGATTATCGTGTACACTGATATATGCAAAAGATGTGCCGTTTGTGGTATCATTCCACGGCGATGCGCGACAACCTTGCATAGATGGCGCAGATGGCAAGCACGGCGGTTCGAAGGAGGTAGTGAAATGTCTCAAAAGATGCAGCTCCAAATCGGGATGAAGCAGCAACTACGCATGACGCAGCAGCTGCAGCAGGCGATTCGTCTGTTGCAACTTTCGCGGCAGGAGCTCGTTGCCTCGATTCAGGAGGAAATGACCGAAAACCCGGCGCTTGAGGAGCTCCCCGAGCTGTGCAACGAGACGTATGCGCACATCGAGACGGGTGAGCCGCCGGCGGTGCCTGGGGAAACGCCCGACCTTTCGATGAGTTTGCGCAGCCTCGACGATAATATCGGCAAGACCGATACGATCGATTGGGATTCGTATCTGAACGAATATCAAACGCATACGCCAATGGCCGATGCGACGTGCAAAGGGTATATCGGCGAAGATTTGCCGAGCTATGAAGCGACTTTGACTGCGCCGCCGACGCTCGTCGAACACTTGATGCGGCAGGTCAAGCTCTCGCGGCTCGACGAACAGCAGGCGAAGATTGCCGTCGAAATCATCGGCAATATCAACGACGATGGCTATTTGGTCGGCATCACGCTCGAAGAGATTGCGGCGCATTTTGGCGTCGACTTGGATTCGGTCGTCTACGTGCAAGAGACGATCGAGGAATTCGACCCGATTGGCGTCGGCGCACGCGATTTGCGCGAATGCTTGCTGGCGCAAGCCGAAATCCGATACCCCGACAACAAACTCGTGCACGACATTCTCGATGCACACATTCCGCAACTCGAGCGGAAAAACTACAAACTCATCGCGCGCACACTGCGGACGACAGAAGACCGGGTCATGCGAGCGGCTCGCGTGATTGCAACGCTCGACCCGAGACCTGGATCGAATTATACGTCGGAACGGCCGCTCTATATCACGCCCGATGTCTACGTCGAACGGCTCAGCGATGGCGAATATCACGTCGTGCTCAACGACGACGGATTGCCGAAACTCCGTATTAGCCCCTATTATAGCGATTTAATTCGATCGCATTCGACGAATGCCGATGCTACGAGCTATATCCGCGATAAAATGAGCAGTGCGCGGTGGTTCCTGCGCTCGTTGCAACAACGCGAGCGAACGATTTATCGCGTCACCGAAGCGATAATCCAGCGGCAGCACGATTTCTTCGAAAAAGGCGTCAATTATCTCAAACCGATGATTCTCAAAGATATTGCCGACGACACGGGCTTGAGCGAATCGACGATTAGCCGCGTCACGACGAAGAAATACATGCACACGCCGCAGGGCACGTTCGAACTCAAATACTTTTTTACGTCGAAGATTTGCCGAATGGATGCGTTCGGCGGCGACGACCTTGCCTCGACGGCTGTACAAGAAAAAATCCGTGCCATCGTCGCAAAAGAAGACCCAAAACACCCGCTCAGCGACCAGAAAATCGCCGAAATCCTCGAAGACGCCGAAATCGACATCGCTCGGCGTACCGTCGCCAAATACCGCGAGGCGATGGGGATATTGTCTTCTTCTCAGCGTAAGAAGATTTAACCATATAATATTGAGGGGATTTAACCATACCATCTAGGGACGCCGTTGCGCCTGCATCGATTTGACAATCGCAATACTCACTGAATACATTCTGCTCGGTCTGGCACTCGCCGCCGACGCCGCCTCGGTTTCGCTCGTCTACGGCTCGAAACAGCAGCCGTTTTCATGGCGCAAGTCGCTATTTCCCTCGTTTTCGTTCGGCTTTGCCCAAGGCATCATGCCCATCATCGGATGGTATGGCGGTGCCCTACTCTCGTCGTTTATCGAAGCCATCGATCATTGGATCGCGTTCGTCATCTTACTCGTCGTCGGCATCAAATTCATCTGGGACTCGCGCCAACCCCAAGACGAATCGCAACCATCGAGGGTTTCGGGCTGGGCTCTGTTCCTCGCGGCTTTCGCGACGAGTATCGACGCATGCGCCGTTGGGTTCAGCCTCCATTGCGCCGATCAACCGATATGGATGCCAAGCCTCATCATCGCCATCACGACGTTCGGCTGTAGCCTCATCGCCCATTGGATCGGTTCGCGACTCGGGTCGAAATTCGGTCCAAAACTCCTCATCATCGGCGGATTTATCCTCATCGGACTCGGCACGAAAATATTGCTCGAACACCTTCAAATACTCTCCTTTTAATCGAATCATCTCAATAGAATCATCTGAGGATGGAACCGCAAAAGCCCCATGAATCATCATTCAAAAAAATACAATAACGATGAATCCTGCACTGTAACTATCGGGAAACATCGAATTTTATTCAGCATCGGAATTGACGCGCTAAATACGACGAGAAAACCATTAAACTATCGCCCAATCATCTATCATGGCGATGAATCCTGCACTATAACTATCGAAAAACATCGAATTTTATTCAACACACGGAGTTAAATACCAAATATATGTCGATTCCCGTTTTTGGCAATACGATAGGTCTCAATGCTCGCGAAGCCGAAGCCCTGAAATCGCTCGGCTTATTCCGCGTTGCTCAAAATCTCCTCATCACGCGCGAACTCGCCCATCGCATGACGAGTATCAGCGAGATGCTCCATCGCAAAGTCGGCGTCATCATCGGGCGCAATGGTCACGTCGAATGCGCCATTTTGGGCGATGCCGAACGCGCTTATCTGCCCGATATCGGCCGTAGCCGTGCAGGCCTCAACCGCTTGCGCGGAATCCGCTTCGTCGTCACGAGTCTCGATGCGTCGTCGCCTGGCGACGCCGGCGCCCGCCTGACGATGGACGAAATCACCGACTTGGCAAAGCTACGGCTCGATTTCGTCGTCTCAATCGAAGCAAACGTCCTCGGCGCTCCTGGCTGCATCGAATTCGCCCACATCATCCCATCGGCTCGCGGTATCGAAGTCGAGCGCACACGCGCCGACGCCATCGAATCCCTGCCGCAAAACGCCGATGAAATCTTGCGCGCCGTCGAAACCGAACTCCGCTCAAAGGCCGAAACGACGACGAAAACGCGACAAGCCCCCGCCCTGCTCGTCCACCTCGATTTGGGCGAAAAAGACGCACGCGAACGACGCGAAGAAATGCTCGAGTTATGCCGTAGCGCCGGCATCGACGTCGTGCGCGTCATCGAACAACGCCGCCGCACGCCCGATCCCAAAAGCCTCGTCGGTTCGGGGAAACTCCAACAAATCGAGCTCCACGCCCTCGACGACGACGCCGAATTCGTCATCTTCGACCGCGAACTCACCCCTGCTCAGTCGCGCGTCATCACGCAAATCCTCCCCCATAAAGTCCTCGATCGCACACAACTCATCCTCGACATCTTCGCCCAACGCGCCAAATCCGTCGATGGCAAGCTCCAAGTCGAACTCGCTCAACTCAAATACAATCTCCCCAAACTCATCGATAAGAACACCGCCATGAGCCGGCTCACAGGCGGCGTCGGCGGGCGCGGCCCAGGCGAAACGAAACTCGAAATGAACCGCCGAAAAGCCCGCGAACGCATGCAAGCACTCACCCGCGAGCTCCAAAACCGCGAAACACACCGCGAGCTACAACGCAAAAAGCGCAACAACCAAAACATCCCCGTCTTCAGCCTCGTCGGCTACACAAACGCCGGCAAATCCACCCTCCTCAACGCACTCACACACTCCGACGTCTACGCCGAAGACAAACTCTTCGCCACTCTCGACACGACGAGCCGCCGCCTGCGCTTCCCACGCCTCGAAGAAGTCATCTTCACCGACACCGTCGGCTTCATCCGCGACCTCCCACAAGACCTCGTCGCCGCCTTCAAAGCAACGCTCGAAGAACTCAACGACGCCGATGTCCTACTCCACGTCATCGACGCTTCAAACCCTCAAGTTCACTCGCAGATCGCCGCCGTCGAAGCCATCCTCAAACAACTCAAACTCGACGCCAAACCCATCATCCGCATCTTCAACAAAACCGACCTCATCGCCCCCATCGACGCTCTCGAACTCGCCCATCAATACGACGGCATCGCCATCAGCGCTAAATTCCAATCCTCCACACTCCCCCTCATCGACCGCATCCAAGAATTCTACCTCGCTCAACACCGCACCGCCGCCGAACCACAAATCCAAATCCGCACATTCGATGACTAACGGTTCGCCGCCTATTTCGCTCGCGCTCCATACGGCGTCGGCTACGCCTATTCGCGGCAAAGCCGCAAATACGGCTCCGCAGCCGTGCTATTGCCACAAGGGCAATACGCACGGCTTGGCTCGCCTATTTCGCTCACGCTCCATACGGCGTGCCCACCAGGCAAACGACTTACCGCGCGCAATGCGCTTCTTCGAGCGCTCGTACTTCATCTATCGCAAGCCCCGTCGCTTTCGCAATGTCCCCCCGCGATAAGACATGCATAGCGATGAGATTTCTCGCTACATCTTCCATCCCCAGCCTTCTCCCCTCGTCAACTCCCAGCTTCCAGCCCTCTGCTCGAAACACTTCGCGTATCGGTTCAAATGCATCTGCCATCGTAACATTCTCCTTTGAGCGATATTTCTCGATTAAGTCTTCAAAATCGTGATTGCCCGAAATCTTTGCCAAAAGCGCAAATACTGCCTCGACGCGTTTGATCGAGTCAAAGGCATCGCCTCCCCCTCTACCCGAATAATGGCGACAAATGATTGATATAACGATTTTTTTTTCAAAAAAAAATAGTATCATCTATCCATTGGCTACGTTCGAATCGTGGTCGTGGCGCTTTATCGAGGAATGGCGAAGAGGAGCAATGCTATGAAATTTTTAGGGAAGGCAGTAGAACACGCAATTTATGGGAAAGGCATTATCACAAATCACGAATCTAAATATGTGACCATTAAATTCGATGCAATGACGGATCTTAAGGAGTTCCCCTACCCCAGTTGTTTCAAATCAAATCTCAAAATTCTAGACGATAATATCGCACAAATCATTCAAAACGATATAATCAAAAATGAGTTTCTCCAGCAGAGAGAATCCAAAGCACTTGTTTCAAAGCATACCAGCGGAAGTTCAATTCAACAGCATCCTAGAATAGATTCTGTCAGTGATTTCTGCAACACTTATATTTCTGCCCTTCGAGCTGAAATCGAATACATAAGAAAAGATGGAGGAAAACGCCAACAAATCTTTGATGGCAAAAGAGTTGAAGCAGGACGAGAAGGATATATTTATAACTTTGAATCGAGAGATGCTCTAAATTATCCCGACGGCACTCAAATTACAATATATAATAAATCTAGCACTCATCTTGGTTATATCATAAACTGCGAAGAATTCAACATAACGATCAGTTCAGAAGCCGACCTCGGCTCTGAGCCACAATCCATCGAGTTTTCTGCCGATCCATGGAGACTCCTCTACTCTTTAATTGAAAGGCTACAAGAGATTAATCATTCTCCTTCGGTCATTGCAACATCACTCATCTGCAAATGGAAAAATGCCATGGATTTCGCGAGTGATAAACTTGAAACCGGTCAAGATCGCGCTCGCGCAATGGCACATAGCCAACCCATCACTTTTATTTGGGGACCGCCAGGAACGGGAAAAACGACAACACTCGCAAAAATTGCAAGGGAATTTATCGAAGAAGACAAAAGAGTGCTCATGCTCTCGTATAGCAATGTCTCTGTAGATAGCGCAATCTTGAAATTGGATGATGACATTGACAATGACATTAAAAATCAAGTCCAACTCAAGAATGAAAAGCTAAATAACGATGGAACAATCGTGCGCTATGGCTACCCAAAAGACGAGAAATTACTCAATAAAGACTGCTATTTGACAACTTATAACTTGGTGATCAAAAACCACCCCGATCTTGCCAAAGAACGTGATGAGCTTAGAAAAGAAAAAGTAAACCATAAGCTTCTCCGCGATTCCCCTCGATTACTGCAAATCAACGAACGGCTGACGCAAATCAAAGAAACATTGTCTAATGAAGAGAAGCTCGCCGTAAAAAAGGCTCTGTTCGTTGCGACGACTGTATCGAAAGCCGTTGTCGACACTACCATCTATAAAGACTCATTCGACGTCGTCATTTTCGACGAAGCGAGTATGGCTTATATTCCCCAAGTCGTTTTTTCAGCAAGTCTAGCCCAATCGCACTTCATTTGCATGGGCGACTTTCAACAACTTCCGCCCATTGTCCAGCACGACGACACGTCTATCCTCAACGACGATATATTCAACTATTGCGGCATAAGCAGAGCAGTTTCCAGATCTGGCGATCTCCCCATGCATCATAGATGGTTGTGTTTATTAGATAAGCAGTATCGCATGCATCCCGACATCGCCAATTTTGTAAAAGATAAAATGTATTGCGGACGTCTAGAAACTGATAAGTCGATAAGCGACAAAAGAGATGAAATCGCGAAGAGCTCGCCAATTCCTGGTCATGCCATTGGATTGGCTGATCTCACGAGCATGCACTCCGTATGCATCAAGACGCCCGACAATTCTAGAGTAAATATCTTAAGTGCACTGATTTCATTTTCACTCGCGGTCGATGCTTCTAAGGCGCATGGAATTGGCATCATTACGCCATACCGAGCTCAGGCGCAATTGCTACGCGCGATGGCGAAAGACGCACGCGATGCATCAAGACAAAACGACAATCTCAAAAAAATGACATGTGCAACGGTGCACCAGTTTCAAGGGTCTGAAAATGATGTCATCATTTATGACGCTGTCGATTGCCACAAATTAAAGCATCCAAGCAAACTCATCACGAATCCAAAACAAGCCAATAAGCTGTTTAACGTAGCAATAACGCGAGCAAAAGGAGCATTCATTGCTGTCACAGACGTCGACTACATGAAGAATGCGGGATTATCCGACGATCTCTTATTCAAAAAGCTCATCGATATGCAGCGCAATGATAGTAACTGCGTGCTCAATGGTCGGCAATTAGCCCAAAAATGCTCAACGATTCACAACAATGTTATTCAGTTCTTCGACTCAAATGATGCAAGGTCTTCTTTTATTAAAGACATTGAATCTTCCCAGGAGTTAGTTCGAATCGAACTGCCCGATTGCCCAAACAACAGTGCTATTTTAGAAATGCTCACTCTCTCGAAAATGAAAATCAAAAATATTCGAATCCGTGCCGAAAACAAAGATAATATTCCCTCTTCAATACTAGAACTAGGCGTCATTGAAAATCCTTGCGTTCATACACCTATAGCAATTATCGACAAGCGCATTATTTGGTACGGTATACCGAGTACAATTGAAAACCTTGAGAGCAATAACGACTCACTTAAGACTCAATATCGACCAGTCATTCGTTTCGAAGGGCAATGCACAGCGTCATCAGTGATTGGCTTTTTAAAAATGGACGACTACACCGATCACAGTAAAAGCGTCTCCAAAGATTCCAGAGGAAAAGCCATCATCAATTCATTTTCTAGTTATATCATGGAGCACATCAAATGTAACAGATGTGGCAAACCTATGAAATTGGCATTCAATAAAGTTAGAGGACTTTTCTTCCTCTCATGTTCTGGGTATCCACGGTCTTGCGATAACACCCTCGTCATTGATTGCGGAATGGTCGATGATTATCTTTGTTATAACGACTCCAATGGCTTGCTATGCCCCAAATGCGGTGGTCGACTCATCTCAATGTCTGGAAAATTCGGTATTTATGTTGAATGCCTTGCACACCCTCGGCACACATTCAAACTCAGCCAAATCTAAACCGACAGTACATATTTCCAACACCAAGCATTGCATTCGGCACATAATTTTTCCGTTCGCCGCCTATTTCGCTCGCGCTCCATACGGCGTCGGCTACGCCTATTCGCGGCAAAGCCGCAAATACGGCTCCGCAGCCGTGCTATTGCCACAAGGGCAATACGCACGGCTTGGCTCGCCTATTTCGCTCACGCTCCATACGGCGTGCCCACCAGGCAAACGACTTACCGCGCGCAATGCGCTTCTTCGAGCGCTCGTACTTCATCTATCGCAAGCCCCGTCGCTTTCGCAATGTCCCCCCGCGATAAGACATGCATAGCGATGAGATTTCTCGCTACATCTTCCATCCCCAGCCTTCTCCCCTCGTCAACTCCCAGCTTCCAGCCCTCTGCTCGAAACACTTCGCGTATCGGTTCAAATGCATCTGCCATCGTAACATTCTCCTTTGAGCGATATTTCTCGATTAAGTCTTCAAAATCGTGATTGCCCGAAATCTTTGCCAAAAGCGCAAATACTGCCTCGACGCGTTCGATCGTTGCTTTCGGGATGTTGTCGAACTCTTTCTTGCGCATACAGCGCAAACACATCGCAACGACCTTCAAATCGCCCGATAACGCCTCGATTTCTTCGTCGGTCAACCAAGCCAACTCGATGACGTGAATCGGATAGTCGTTAAAAAACGGCTCGAGCGACTTGGGCACCTCGAAATAATCGCGCAGCGATCGCGGCGCTGTCCACTGCTTATTATACCCAAAATAGAGCACGACAGTATACACGGGGATGATTTTTCGCTCGCTCTCATGCCCTTCATCGAGCTGCCGATCGTAGGTCATCCAATCATACCCCATCACGCGGATCGGCATCCATTTGTCGGGATGCGTTTGATTTTCGAGCCCCATATACGCAATGTTAAACCCAGCCTCATCGCGATAAACCTTCATCACGTCGCGAAAGCGCTTGATCGGCTCGCCTTTGACGACCGACACGAGCTCCGGCGATGCGTCGGATAAGTCTTTGGGCAGTAGTCGAAATAGAATGCCTCGGAAAACAAGGCAATTCCACAACTCTGCAAAAATGCCGTTGTCGGTAAACAAATTTTTCTCCAACTGATCTTTTGCATGCATGGCACACCTCCTCTCGTTTCGGGAACATTCGAGCACACCATACCTGTGCCAAAGGCCTCGAGTGCCCCTCTACTCGGATAATGGCGACAAATAAAAAATGTGACGGTTTTTTTTCAAAAAAAATTGTATCATGACAGAATGAGCCACGAGCAGGCGAACTTGCACATCGCCCGCCGTGGCGTTATCCTAGCGTTTGGGGTATTCTTGTTCACTGAAGCGTTTTTGCTCGATTAGGAGGTTGCGATGAAACGACAATTCATGATGCTCGTATTGGCGATATTTGCGATGTTTGCATGTGCTGGCATCGCGTGGGCTGGCGATGGCAAATGCTATTCCGACTCCGATTGTGGTCGTGGCGTGAAGTGCCGCAACAACAAGTGCGCGACGGCAGCGGGCGGCAAATGCTATTCCGATTCCGACTGCGGCGGCGGCAAATGCCGTAGCAACGTCTGTTCAAATTCGCCAGGTGGCAAATGCTATTCCGATTCCGACTGCGGCGGCGGCAAATGTCTCAATGGCGAGTGTTCGGCGGCAGGCGGCAAATGCTATTCCGATTCCGACTGTGGCCCTGGCGTAAAATGCCGCTCTGGCAAATGTGCAACGGCGGCAGGCGGCAAGTGTTATTCCGATTCCGATTGCGGCGGTGCCAAATGCCGCAATAGTACATGCGCCAATGCACCCGGTGGCAAATGCTATTCCGACGCCGATTGCGGCGGATCGAAATGCCGTGGCGGTCAATGTGCTTAATCCATCGTTGCGGTTCGAAATGCCGTAGCGGTCAATATGCTTCATCCATCGTTGCGGTTCGAAATGCCGCAACGATCAATGTGCTTCATCCATCGTTGCGGTTCGAAATGTCGTGGCAGTCAAATCGCCCAATGATATGACACATCGATTTCATTGACATTTCACACATTTCACACATTTCATATATTTCATATGTTTCATATATTTCATACATTTCATACATTTCACAATTTGAAACCCGCCCTATAGGCGGGTTTCAATTTTCATGGCACGTGTCCGAACGACGTCTTAGCAAAATGAAATCGCGATAGTAGCGCGATCTATATTTGTGCGTGGTCGAAAAGCGTCCGAGTCGTAGACGCAGGCTCGGGCTTGCTCAAATCGATCGAGAGCGGATGTTTTTTCTGGTCCATGGCATCGGCGAGCGTTTTGCCATATCGCGCCGCAATGATTTGTGCGGCGATGCCGATGGCGATTTCGGTCGCCGATTGCCCACCCGTATCGATCCCGATGGGAGCATGGATTTGAGCGAGTGATTCGCGCGAATAGCCTTCTTCGATCATGTTGTTGAAGACGCGAGCGAGTTTTTTGGCCGACCCAATGAGCCCAATGTAGATGGGAGCGAGATGGGTGCGCTTGAGCAATGCTTTTGTACAAGCGTTATCGCCGATGTGCTGGTGTGTAACGATGACGAAGTAGGCGTTTTGCGGGAGTTCGACGTCGTCGAGTGCGTCGTAGTCGGCGACGATGACGTGCGAAGCCCTAGGGTGCCTATCTTTATTGGCGTATTCCGGCCGATTGTCGATAATCGTGACGTCGAAGCCGACGTCGTTTGCGTAGTTCGTAAGCGCGGCGCCGATGTGCCCGCCGCCAAAGATGACGAGTTGCCGTCGCGGCGTAATCGTCTCGATAAAGACTTCGGCATCGCCACCGCACGCCATTCCAATGCCACCTGCCGCTTTATCTTTGAGCTGGTATTTGACGATCCGCGTTCGTTCGCCCGATTTGAGCATTTCGAGCGCCGTATTCCGCGCTTCGTACTCGAGTGCGCCACCGCCAATGCTCCCCATCACCGTGCCATCTTCGGTCACGCACATTTTAAACGACGTGCGCCCCGGCGAATTGTCAGAGGCATGGACGATCGTGGCAATGGCAAAAGGCGCACCTTTCGCTTCGAGCTGTGCTAAATATTCATAGAAGTTCATATTTCCTCCCTATAAACGTTGAGCCATGCCAAGCAATCACTGCAACTTGGCTAGTTTCAATCAAATTAAACAGCAAATGATATATATATTTACTCCGTCTTATTTCGCCATTCGATGCGCTGTGTCAATGTTTGCGTCGAAATATCGAGTGTTTCGAGCAACTTCTGGAGCAAGTCTGAATTCGAAACGAGATCGGCGAAATCGATTTGGAAAGCGTCGCCATCTTTCTCGATGCGATATGGCGTACCCGCCGACGAGCAGAGCCAAATCTCGACGAGCTGATTGGCGACGACGAGAAGAATGGGAATGTGCAACGATGCTGCTATGGCGGCGTGTATTGGGCGAATGACGTCGAGCATTTCATATTCTAAATCGGCCCAATAATTGACGCAAATCGGATACGACCGCTTCGGAGCGCGATTTATCGTGCAAATCGTCCGATAGAGTAGCACTTCATAAGCATAAATGGCATCGCCACTCATCGGAATAATATCGAATGTATTATCGGCAACGCGTATGGCAATGTAATCGCGCGCATGGCTAATATTACTTTCTTGATTTGCCGTCACAATCGTGAGATCGATCCCGCGACAAGCGAGTTCGATATCGGCTTGAGCGTCGATATCGCCAAATGAAACGGCTTTTTCGAGCAAAAGCAAAGTACGCGGCGCAGCCGCTTGCCAACACGGCGCGACGATTGAGCGCGATTTATCGAGCGAAAAAGCCGCCTCGTCGGGGAGTTGGCACCGATGCGCATGGGCATCGACGAGGCAAACACCTGCCTCCGAAAACTCTATCACCCAAGCCGTAGCCAAACATCCCATCGCCTCCGACACAGGCACCACCCCACCACGACAACGACAAATCAAACTCGCACCACAATATGCAGCAAATCGAGCCATCGACAAATCGCGCGATGCATTGGGCGATAATATGGCAAACATTGCATCGCCAACAGCCCCCATCATACATCCATTCATCGATGTATAAACGCGCGATATAGAATCGCAACATGCCGAATCGCCATTCATAATACTGCACGAGTCATCGATCGAAAGATTGCCATGCGCATTATCAATCGATTCATTGCCCCCCCCATCGCCGCAAATCGAGGCATGGCAACCCCCAGCCGCATCGACGCGAATACATACAATGGCCGATGATTCTCGCTCTGTATCGCCGTGCGAATTGATTACTCTCACAAAAGCAAATAATATGCGTTCGCCATCGACGTCGAAATCGACGTGTAACAATTCATCTTCGCTATAAACGATATTTGGCGTCGTACAAATATTGACAACGCCCGGATGCGAATGCGCCAACACATCGGAAAGCGTCTGCGATGCTCGTGCCGCTATCGTTCGACAATCCATCGGCGTTTCCATACTGCGCAATGCTGCTCTTTGTATATCGCGCGAAACGGCCGCCTTGGGTGGCGACAAATCGATGCGAACGTGGTCGCTTGGGCGCGGCGCCCGCGCACGTGGCGTGGGCTTCCGCTCTGCCCCACCACTTGCTTGCAAACGCGCCACGGTCTTACAAAACGCCTCTTTGGGCAACTGCGCCAACAAACGCGCCGCCTCATAGGCGAGCAATTCGCGTGGCAAAGTCGACAACCATTGCGCCATCGCCTCGAGCCGAATTCCATCGCCCTGGTCGTAACGCATAAAAACGGCCTTTCCAACGACAATTCCCGGCACATCGAAAACCCCCACCGAAAGCGCATCTTGCAAACATGCATCTTGAAATTGAAACGATTCGCGCTCATTGATATCATTGAAAAACCGGTCGGGGTCGACGTCGAGCGCCTCGAAAACGCCACGAATCAACGCCGCATCGGGCAAACGCCCATGCGCCCAAACGGCACTCAACACGCGCCGCGCATACGATTCAAACGCTCCCGGCACATGCGTCATCAACCAAATCCCCGCCCCATGCGCCGTCCCACTGTGGATGGGCTCGGCATGCCACGAAAACTCGATCTCGTGCGCACGGCAAAAACGCTCGGCCTCTTGCCGCTCATAAGCTCGCTCCAACGGCGTGTGCGCCGGCGTCGTGCAACCACTCATCGCGCGCAAAGAATACGCATCGACCGACCGCCACTGCACCTCGAGCCAATCCAACTCGACGCCATCCAACGCATGCATCATCAAATACGAACGATAATCTGAATAATCAAAATAAAAAACTGCTTTCATCGCCAAACGCTACAAACATTGCCCATCGCCGCACGCCTCTCGCGCCGGCAAACGCCAACAATTTACCAACACTCCCCCACTGTGTGCAACGAACAATTCAACCACTCCTCAACATTCCGCCTCATTCTCGATTGTCTTTTTTTGTGTGTCGCCCTATCGCCTGCCGGCGATACGGGCTCTGGCTACGGCTATTTCGCTGCCGCTCAATACGCCTCCGCGGCCGTGCTATGTGCTCACTGCGTTGCGCGCATACGCACGGCGCCGGCGCGCGGCGGCAGTGCTACGCACATACGCCGCACCCCTCTCTGCCATATCGTCGATCTCTGTGATTTTTTGTGCACGTGTAAAAAATCGTTGATCTTCTGGCGATAATTTTTACAATGCTCGCGATTTATAACCTGTCGGCTATAAATTTGCTATTATTGTAGCATTTCTCTTTGTAGTGAATTGTCGCTATTATTACAGCATCTTTTGTTTCCCCCATTCTTCGATATCTCACTCGAAGGATGATGTATATATCATACACATTCAATAACAAACAAGCGAGGATATATATGAGTGACGTATATACAGGGCCAAGCGCGTCAGAAATTGCACATGCAGTTCAATGTCAGCTTTCATCTGATTTCGATTCAGTTCATATACTCTCGCCAGGAAGCAATTGCATCACACACTTCGGCGCTGGATACGTATTTGAAACGCCCCTAGACGCCTGCCGCAATCTTTGTCTCATGCCCGAATATAGATTCGTCGAAGTATATACAAATTCACTCAAAGCAATCAGTGCTAATGGCGCCGTTGCCAATATCGATGCTCGCGGTGCTGGCGAGGCTTGGCGACGCCTCGAACGCCAACCGGCGACGCCAATGTCGGGACCAAGCGAAGGTTTTTTGTGACATCTCACCCTAGCCCATGACCTCTCTTGCCCTAGATCTCGGACCTCACCCCCTGTCCCCCTCTCCATAAATGGAGAGGGGGAACGACGCCCGCTGCGGCGGGCGTTATTGATTAGCGAGGGGAATTTACGCCCGCGTTGCGGGCGTATGTGTGGCGAGGGGAATGAACAAAGCCCGTAGGGCAAGACGGCTAATAGCCCCCAGCAACGCCGGGGGTAAAAACGACCCCAATCCATATAAACACCGTTAGTGGATTCCGAAATGACAAACGATACTAAATGTCTATTCACAAATCTATAGTACCGTCGTCGAACTCGTTTACGCCAAAGATGATGTGCGTGAGTTAGCCTAGAACGCCAAAAAACGCACTGCAAAAGTGCGCATTTCTTGGTGCCAAAACGCCCCATAATGCCCGCAAAACCCTTTGTTTTGCGGGTTGAAAAAAAATTCAATTTTCGTTAAAAAAGGGTTGCGTTTTTTTTTTTTTTTTTATGATGTCTTAAGTTTATGCAGGCTAAATGCATAAACCGACGCAAGTCGCCTTGGGCATCGACGATGAATAGGTATACCCCAAGGCATGGAGTGACCATCTAAACGACGGGAATCGGTTCATTTGTTCTATTTTTATCGGAGGAATTGTGATATGAAACATGGCAAATTATATTGGCTGTCGGTAGTTGCAACGATGCTCATCGCCGTGGGATGCGATGAATCGAGCACGTCGACGATTTGCACCGACAACACTTGGAATTGCGACGACGTCGAAGGAGCGACAAATAAATGTGCTAACGGCAAGTGCTCGTCTACATGCAAAGAAGGCTATGGAGAATTAAACGGATCATGTCTTCCAGCGATGATCTCCACTTGGGATGTCACGTCGAATAATCTCAATTTACTGTTTTCAATTCAAGGGCGAGCAGGCGCAATTGTCATCGATTGGGGAGACGGCACGCGAAGCAAGATCGACTCTGGTGATGCCGGGTACATTTCACACGCTTATTTGAATACGGGAATCTATGTCATTACAGTGTTCGGTACAATCGAGAAATGGAGTTGCGGCAACGATTATAATATGATTGTTGGTTGTCACGATAGAAAAGCCTGTGACGGTCTCATTTCTATTCATTCATTCGGCAACGTAACATTTGGTATCTGTGCCTTTGCATATACCCCAAAACTCGAGAGTATGCCAACCAAAGGAACGGTAAAGTTCTACGACAACGACGCTTCATACGCGTTTTATCGTAGTTCCTTTAACAACGATATCAGCGGATGGGATACTTCAAGCATTACGAATATGAGCCACATGTTTCAAGGCGCATCGGCCTTCAATCAACCGATCGAGAATTGGGACGTTTCAAGTGTTACCGATATGAGCTACATGTTTGCAGAAACAGATAGGTATGATGGCGCCTCCACCATACACTATGTCCCATCACCATCAGTCTTCAACCAGCCGCTCAACAATTGGAATGTCTCAAATGTCACCAATATGAGCCACATGTTTTGGCGAGCGAAAGCCTTCGACCAGCCGCTCGATAATTGGAATGTCTCAAATGTCAACAGTATGAACGCGATGTTTACCGACTCTGTGCTCAACCAAGAGAATTATTGCAAAACAGTAAAAGGTCCATATTCTGACAAGTGGTCTAAAGCTGACTTAGGATTAAAGTACGTATGTAAATAGTTGCATGCGTGGTCGACGGAAACCCTAGCAACGAGACGAAATAACAAAACAACATGAGGAGGAGTACCATGTCTCTCGAATTCTTACGAAGCGTATTCGGAAATTTAGATAAGATTACAAATCAATCATTAGAGTTGTTGCAGATGGCCGATAACGATGGAAAAGTTGGATATGCGTGTAGACAAGTCGAGTTAAAACCCGATGGTCGGCTAAAGGCATTTATCGGAGAAATAAGAGAATCGTATATAGGAAAGGAGAAGAAACTCGATAAATATCAATCCGTATGTGAATACGATGGAACGACAAATGCGAGCACCATTTACCGTTTGTCGACGACCGATGCATTGATATCGGAGGCATATCAATCGTTGATATTTGCGATCGATCATACAAGTCAAAGTGATGATGCCTTCGTTTACAAATCGGCATTTATCGTCGATGGTCAACTCACAGTCGATATTGGCCATTGCAGTAACCCGAAGATCAAGCTGATTTCGATGCAAAACCCAGTGATAAATCTCAATCGCAAGTTTTATTATCACAAAGGCGAGTTTATAGAATACACCAATAAGATGTTGTCGTTGAAAAAGACAATAGACGTTCTCATCGTCGGCGATATGACATATTTTTTCACGATGGCGGGCGAAAAGCTGTTTAACATGGAAAGGGCATATAAGTTGGTATGCCAACAAAAGATCGAAGAGATAGCGTTGGCCAACATCGTCAATGCCCCCGATCAATTCAGTGTGAAAGCGAAGACGGGGCACAATCCGCGATACTTCGTCTCATTCAATCCAGAACGATTGAAAGCATTGCAAGACAGAAGAGTCCGAATGGCCATCGCAAAGCAGTTCAATATTGCATTGGATGAAAAAGGCGATAGATTTGATACGACAAACGACAAAATGAGTGAAAAGATCATAAAACTATTGTGCAATAGAGGCATGACAGATCCATTCAACCGAATCGCAGTCGAGGTCGATGGCGCTCGGCGGTGGCAATAATTGAGAGGTAAAACCAGTGTCGATTATCACCAATTTCTGTTTGTTTTTTCTTTCATTCGCTCCGCTCTGGGTTTCAGTTCTATTTATAGATGCATTGAGTATTATTCAAGGAAATCCAAACAAATGGACTGAATACATCAGCATTGCATTGATACTTCTATTTAGCGTTGTCTCGGGCTTTATTTTGCGTCATATCTTGCATATTAAAGAAGGTGCCGACAACGTCAAAGAATTTAAAATCGTCGAGAAATGCGAAGAGAAGATGATATCGGCGGAATACGTATTATCGTATATACTGCCACTGTTTGCGTTTGATTTTACGATTTGGAGCGACGTCGTCAAATTCCTCATATTCTTCTCAGTTTTTGGTTTTCTGTCGATACGCCACGATCAATTCTCGGTGAACGTATTGCTCGAATTGAGAGGTTATCGATTCTATACATGTAAACTCAAGGGGGAATCCGATCACACGATCCAGAAAATAATCATCTGCCGGGATGAACTCCAAGGACCGTCGAATAAGGTGATTTCGGCTCGCGCCATCAATAACGAATACATCGTGATGGTACCGCGTAAGGCTTTGACCGATCAGACAAAGACGCCCGCAATGCTGGCGGGGGATGATGGCGAGGGGTAGACCTCTCCCCAGGCCTGTCGGCCCCCCCCTCTCCATAAATGGAGAGGGGGAGTAGACATCTGCCTCTGGCAGATGTGATATATCTGGAGAGGGGGAGTAGACATCTGCCTCTGGCAGATGTGATACATTTGGAGAGGGGGAATAGACATCTGCCTCTGGCAGATGTGGCAAATTTGGAGAGGGGGAATGATGGACAACCGCAATGCTGGCGGGGAATGATGGCGAGGGAGGATGGACGCTCGCTGCGGCTGGCGTTGTTAATTTGGCGCGGGGTGGATGGACGCTCGCCGCGGCGGGCGTTGTTGATTTGGAGAGGGGGGAATGAAGCGCGCGGAATGGGGGCTTGGTGTAGGTGGATGAGAAATCACCCCGAATATTTGCATTCGATGCGAAATGCCGTATGATGTTTGGCATCGCAAGTTCGCGATACCTTTGAATTCGGAGACATCTCGTGAAGGAAAAACAATTACAAAAAAAGACGCAGGTGCGCACGGAACTTCAACAGCAGAAGGGCTCGGCGTCGTCGTATGAATTGCTCGAACCGGTTGAAGAGAAGGTCATTCGCATGCATTATGGCTTGTCGGAGAGCGACGACAAGCGTTTGGAATATGCCGTAGGGGCAAGCGAAGATTCACGGTTGAAAGTGACGCTGATGGAAGTGGGCAATATTGCCGATTTGGGCGGTAATGTGCCCGTTGCGGCTGGGGCAGACCGTCGAGTTTTGCGCGATTTCGCCATTGCGCACAAAGTCGAAGCTTGATCGTCGTTTTGGGCGTTTGCGTAGCGGCTGGAACGCCCCCAAAAAGCCACAAAACTCCC
>OQWM01000067.1_pt1 | contig 49003 bp, 29 predicted proteins | sample 1691531 | NCBI WGS metagenome assembly OQWM01 (sample SAMN03418257, study PRJEB22391) | human gut metagenome | biome: human-gut; feature: organic feature; material: feces | host: Homo sapiens | place: Tanzania | collected 2013-01
AGTATACATGCAATACTGGATTCGTGAATGTTGGTGGCGGCGCAACTGCCGATACAATTAAATGCATTAACCCAAGGACTGATTACAATCACTGCGGTGCAAGCAGTGCGACTTCACGAGGGGACGATTGCGCTAGGTATCCTGGAAAATCGTGCAAAGATGGAACTTGTGCATGCCCCGACGGACAGACGTATTGTGATAGAAAATGCGTTGTTTTGTCGAGTGTAAATATTGATAGTTGCAGTGATGATAAAATTACATGCAAAAGTGGATTTGATCGATGTGATAAGACAAAGGTCGCTTGCCAAGATTTGAATCAAGATAAAGAGCATTGTGGCAAGTGCAGTACGAAATGCAACAAAGACGAATCGTGCTATAATGGTCAATGTGTCGTCAATGAATGCGCTAATGGACAAACACTTTGTGATGTGGAGGGAAAAGCTGAGTGTAGATATACGATGAGTGAAGATGCCGCACATTGCGGCGCATGTAATTATGTTTGCAGTGCGCATCCATTAAAAAATGCAAAATCTAATTCATGCATAGATGGACAATGTCAATATGTATGTGATGATAATTTCACAAACATTGGTGGCGCTACTGCTTCAACGATCAATTGCGTCGACTTTATGACCGATAGTAATCATTGTGGCAAGAAAGATAATGTTTGCAAGGATGGCAACGTCTGCATAGGTGGTCATTGTAAAGCAAATCCCTGCACTAATTCATCTGAAACGGCATGTTTAGTCGGTGAAGAGAATAAATGTTTTAATATCAATGCTACTAATAAAGACCATTGTGGAGCATGTAATTACAAGTGCTCGGATCACAATGTTACAAATGCGACATCGGATGCGTGCTATGATGGTGAGTGTCAGTATACATGCAATACTGGATTCGTGAATGTTGGTGGCGGCGCAACTGCCGATACGATCAAATGCATTGATCCTCGTAACGATTACAATCACTGCGGTAAACTCGATGCTAACACTTATGAAGATTGTTCAAAGAAGCCCGGCACAAAATGCGTAGATGGCGTATGTACACTCAATTGTCCTACTGGCCAACAGGACTGCGGAACACATTGCTTAAACTTTACAGAACTGAATATTGATAAATGCAATAATGGTACGCTTGTGTGCCTAAAAGATTTTGAAAATGTCGATGGAAAAGTCGAGAATGGTTGTGAAGTTAATCTCAAGACCGATAGCAATAACTGTGGAATAAAAGGAAAGAAGTGCGAAAATGGTTACTGTAATAATGGAACGTGTCAAACGACTAATTGTCCACAAAATGAGTTGCCATGTGGAGAAAATGGTGCCTGTGAGAATGTTGTCAATAATGTAAATCATTGTGGATATTGTGGTAATACATGTAGCGGAACGACATCAGTCTGTTCAAACAGAAAATGTGTTGAGTGTGTTGATGATGGACAGTGCAGCGGTGATAAAAAACGGTGTAATAATTTAAGTGGTATTTGCCAAGAATGCCTTATCAGTGATCATTGTGAGATTCAGAATAGCTTATATGTTTCCTGTGAAGTTGGATCGTGTAATTTGATTGCTTGCAAATCTGGTTTCCACAAATCAGAAGACGGAAAATCGTGTGTTGAAGATTCACCCGAAGCCTGTGGATCTACAATAAGTGACTGCACGGAGATCGCTAATTCAAACGAAGTCGCCTGCAACGCAGGCAATTGTGAAGTCAAGACGTGCTCTGGCGACAACCACGTCTCGGCCGATAAGAAATCGTGTGTTCAGAATTCGAAAGAAGCCTGCGGATCTGCAACTAATGATTGCACGACAATCGCCAATTCAAACGAAGTCGCCTGTAACGAAGGCAATTGCGAAGTCAAGTCGTGCACTGGTGACAACCACGTCTCGGCCGATAAGAAAACATGTGAGGTGGATACCATTCATGCCTGTGGTCCAAAAATTGATGATTGCACAAAAATGATAACTGGCAATGTCGTCGAAGCCATTTGTCAGGGCGGAGAATGCAAAGTCTCGACATGCAAAGAAGGCTACGAGGTCAATGGCGATCAAACAGAGTGTGTAGAGAAAGCAACGGGTGGCACTGACCCCGGCAACGGCGGTGAAGGCTCGGGCGCAGATGGTGGAACGGGTGGAACAGGTACTGGCGATAATGGTGGTACTGAATCACCTTAAGACCTACTGCTGAGCGATGGGTGATTGCCTTATGGCGCAGCGCCCATCGCTTGGCGACATAAATCGAAAAAATCGCCAAAACGGACTTGACGCCGTTTTCGATGCGTTTAAAGTACACGGTCGTGAGAGGGCTCCCAGAGCAAATCTGGGAGTTCTTTTTTTATGAATTTTAGAGTAGAGGATATGCGTTATGTCGAATCATCATCACAAACACCACGGAGAACACAAAGACGATTCGGTTTTGAACCGCGATGCGGCTGAAGTTCTCGAACCCGAAGTCGTTTCGGACGAAGAGGTTGCGTCGCTCGACTCGGAGCAAAACGAGGTCGTCGAAGATGTCGAGAATGCCGAGGGCGAAGCTCAAGATGCGGCGGGCGATGCGTCGGATTCCGAAGCTGAAGCCAGCGCCGACTCAGCGCAAGCCGACGAGGTGGCAGGTGAAGAAGAGTCTGCCGACAAGAAAGCCGAAACCGATTGGCGCGATGCTTATGTGAGATTGGCGGCAGATTTCGATAACTATCGCAAGCGAACGGCGAAAGAGCAAGACGACATTCGTCGCCGTGAACGCGAACGCGTTGTCGATATTTGGCTCGACGTCTATGACAACGCAGAGCGAGCTTTGGCGACGTTGCCCGAAAAAGAAGGTCCTTGGTTTGATGGGTTTTCGTCGTTGGTGCATCAGATGGATAAGTGCTTGGCAACGCTCCACATCAAAGCGTGCGACGACATGGGCAAAAAATTCGACCCGAAGCGCCACGAGGCGATTGCGACGTGCCCGAATCCGGCGATGGAAAACAACACGATTATGCACATCGAACGTCGTGGGTTTGAATACGATAATGGCGATGTCGCTCGGGTGGCTCGCGTTATCGTCGTGCGCAACCCGTCCTGACTGCTTCGGCTCTGGCGACGCATACTCGAAATCATACTCGTCAATATTTTTGGGCGCAAACCGCGTGCCTTAAGCGATACGCCCGAAACGGCACCGCTTGGAAAAGGCGATCCCGAGACTACACCGCGTATAGAATCGGAACCGTCGGCCAGAACCGATGCCGGTGATTGCGATAATGGCAATCGAGGAGGTTTATGATGGAATATAAAGATTATTATAAAATTCTCGACGTCGACCGAAAGGCTAGCGCCGATGATATTCAAAAAGCATATAAAAAACTCGCGCGCAAATATCACCCCGATTTGAATCCTGGCGATGCGAGCGCCGAAGAAAAGTTTAAAGACATTGGCGAGGCCTATGAGGTGCTCAAAGATCCGCAAAAGCGTGCACAATACGATGCGCTAGGGTCTTCGTGGCGCAATGGGCAACAGTTCACGCCGCCGCCGGGATGGGGCGGCTTTGGAGGCGCAGGCGGTCAGAACGTCCACATCAATATGGGCGATTTGGGCGGCATGAGCGATTTCTTCCAAGCGATATTTGGTGGTGGATTCTCGTCGAACATGGGCGGCGGTGGATTCTCGTCGAACATGGGCGGTGCAGGATTCGGCGATGCCGGATTTGGCGCATCTGGGGCGCGTCGTTCGCGTACATCGTCGCGAGCCGCGGCCGAAGCTCCCATCGTCGACCTCAATCTCAGCGTCGCCGATTTACTCGACGACGCGCCGAAAGAGATAACGATAACGCAGAATATGCAGACGCGCTCGCTCAAAGTCAAAATCCCCAAAGGCGCCAAAGATAAAACGGTGTTCAAGCTCAAGGGGCAATCGATCGATGGTGGCGATTTGCGATTCCGCGTCAACGTCGTCGATCCAGAATGCCGCACCGATGGATTCGATATCATTCAAAAACTCAAAGTTTCGCCGTGGGAAGCCGCTTTGGGCATGCATGTCGAATGTCAGACGATCGGCGGTCATGTCAAATTGACGTTACCAGCCGGTGTACAAAGTGGGCAAAAACTCCGACTCCCAGGAAAGGGGCTCTACAATAAACAAGCGCGTGGTGATCTCTTTATGGAGATCCAAATCTGCGTGCCAAAACCCCTCTCCGAAAAAGAAAAAGCCCTCTTCGAATCACTCGCTAAAGAATCGTCATTCAATCCACGCGCTTGATATCTGCGGTAATGATGATAACTCCCCGCTACGCGGGGAGTCATCGTTGCACGCGAAAAAGCTTTTGTCGAATCACGCGCCTTGTGAATCGTCGTTCAATCCACGTGCTTGATATCTGCGGTAATGATGACAACTCCCCGCTAAGCGGGGAGTCATCGTTGCATCATCTTTCGATTAAGTCTTCGACTCTACAGGATAAAGCTATCGAAAGGCGATAGACCGTTTCAACACTCGCTTTGTTGATATCTTTATTTCGCTGTTCGTACATTTGGAACGAGCGCAGACTCACGCCAGATCGATCTGCGAGTTCTGCTTGTGTGAGATTTAATTGTTTTCGGAGGCGCTTGAGATTTACATTGGGGAAATGTTCGCGAACTAACGAAAAACGCCCGTGTCGGGTCTCGACACGGGCACAAGTGAGAAGGCTATTTTAGACCGACGCTTTTGATGACTTCTTCCCAACTAGAGTCGAAATCGAATGTCGATTTAACCGTGAACCATGCCGATTTATCGCAAACGCTCTGATAGAGCTTGACCGCATCTACCTTCCTATTGGTATCGAAGTCGTATGTCTTGAGAATACTGACGACTTGAGCCGTCGTAAAAACGGCACCAGTGTTGATGGCTGGCTGGATGATGTTAATCTTTTTGCCATCGAACGACTCTTTCTGGATCAAAGAGAGGAACTGATTAAACGTGGCATCGTCCATTGATGCGGCGCATGGATCGTATTGATTGTATTGAGGATTGTTGGGGGGGACGTATGTGTTTTGATTGCAAGCGGCAATGCCTTGGTTATAGCCGTTGGTGTAACCATTGTTATACCAGCTGTCGCAACTTTGTGTCTGGCAGTTGCATTGTCGTTGACCATTTCTGAATCCCTCGTCATATCGATCGTTGCAATAACTATTATTGCCATGACTTGGACGTTGATTCGTCAAGCGATTGCGTTCGATTTGCCACTGTGCGCGTTCTTTTGCAAATTGCTCGCGTTCGCGTTTAATCGTCGCGCGAAGTTGATTGAGATCGGTTTGGCAAGAACTGCATTTGTTCGATTGTGAACCCTGCGAATTCCACCATCGATCACCCGAGAATGTAAAGCTACTGTCATACGTCCACGACGAATCCGAAGGCGAATACCATTCGGGGTAATGATCGTAGTTATACGTCGGCGAGTTCGTCGAAGCATTGGCTATGCGTTCTCTGAGCATGCGTTCTGCATTGGGCTTAAACAAGCCGCTCTGATAGACGGTCTCCCAGTTGCGAACATCGCACACGTTTTCATAGAGTAGTGCCGCTGCCTCGATGCGATTGCCAGTGAAATAGCGCAATATTTCGACCGCCTGATTTGTCGAGAATGCAAGTCGATTGAGTATGTCTTTTAATGCGCTCAAACGCGCTTTGTCTTTTTGGTGCGCCGCGATATCGTGCAATACCATGCTGTAGATATCCGAGCGTACACCACACGTCTCCGTATTATAATAGTACGAATTGCCATTCGATTGCCCATATCCTGGTGTCGCAAACGACGACATCAGCAATGCACATCCAAACACGCCCACCCATTTCAACCGTTTCCACATCATCTCATCTCCTGTGCGATTCCCATGCACCACTGCAAACGAAATCAAAATACGAGCTATATCACACTCGCCGTTTATCAAACATCGATCGTCAATATCCGACGTCGTCGAATACTGCCGATCGATATTCGTCGCGAGGACGCCTCAGCGTCGATAGAATCAACTAGCACGATTCGTGCCAAATGTGGAGCTATAATGTAACCGTTTCGTCCCTCATGAATTCACATTCGTGAAATTAATCCTTAATTCGTTGTCTTTTATACAGCCAAGTGCTAAAAGGCGACGGGTTGTCGTCCATGGTGACGGCATGTGGTTGGCTGTAGGTGTTACAGCCCGATTTTTAAGGAGAAGGAACAACATGTCTCTTATCAAGACAATTGATGGTAACGAAGCAGCGGCGCACTCCGCGTTTATGACGAACGAAGTCATTTGTATTTACCCGATTACGCCTTCCTCGACGATGGCTGAGCTCTCCGACGATTGGGCGTCGAAGTCGCAGAAAAACATTTGGGAAGAAATTCCCCGCGTCGTCGAAATGCAGAGCGAAGCGGGGGCCGCAGGTGCCGTTCACGGCTCGCTTCAAGGCGGCGCCTTGACGACGACGTTCACCGCGTCGCAAGGTCTCTTGCTCAAGATTCCTAACATGTTCAAAATCGCCGGCGAACTCACGCCGTCGGTTTTCCACATTGCCGCGCGTTGCTTGGCAAGCCATGCTCTTTCGATCTTTGGCGATCACAGCGACGTCATGCACGCCCGCACGACCGGATTCGCCATGCTTTCGTCGACGAGCGTTCAAGAAGCCCAAGACATGGCGATGATCGCCCAAATGTCGACGCTCAAATCGCGCGTTCCTTTCCTCCACTTCTTCGACGGCTTCCGCACGTCGCACGAAGTCAACAAAATCAACTATTTGTCGCTCGAAGATGCTCGCGCACTCATCGACGAAGACCTCGTCATTGCTTGCCATAACCGCGGACTCACGCCCGAAAACCCGACGATTCGCGGCACGGCGCAAAACCCCGATATCTTCTTCCAAGCTCGCGAAGCATGCAATCCCTACTACGACGCCGTCCCCGGTATCGTCAAAGAAGCGATGGATCGCTTCGCAAAACTCACGGGTCGCCAATATCACATCTTCGAATACTACGGTGCCGCCGATGCCGATCGCGTCATGATCCTCATGGGTTCGGCTGTCGGTGCCGCTCACGAAACCGTCGATGCTCTCAATGCAAAAGGCGAAAAAACGGGTGTCCTTACCGTCCATTTGTATCGTCCGTTCGACGCAAAAGCCATCTTGGCTGCGCTCCCCAAAACGGTCAAATCGATCGCCGTCTTGGATCGCACAAAAGAAGCTGGATCGTTGGGCGAACCGCTCTATTTGGATGTCGTCGCAGCCGTGACCGAAGGCTGGCGCGAAATCGTCGGCACGAATATGCCAAAAATCGTCGGCGGTCGCTATGGCCTCTCGTCGAAAGAATTCACTCCTGCAATGGCAAAAGCCGTCTTGGATGAACTCAAAAAAGACGCTCCCAAAAATCACTTCACCATCGGTATCACCGACGACCTCACCAAACACAGCATCCCCTGGGATCCTTCCTTCATCACCGAAGACCCCGAAAACACGCGCGCTATCTTCTTCGGTTTGGGTAGCGACGGCACCGTCGGCGCCAACAAAAACTCCATCAAAATCATCGGCGAAAACACCCCGATGTTCGCGCAAGGCTACTTCGTCTACGACTCGAAAAAATCGGGTGGCGAGACGATTTCTCACCTCCGATTCGGCAAAAAGCCCATCAAAGGGGCATACCTCATCCAACGCGCAAACTTCATCGCCGTTCACCAGTTCGGATTCGTCGAAAAACGCGAAGTACTCGCCAATGCCGACATGGGCGCTACACTCCTCTTGAACTGCCCATACCCCGCCGAAGAAGCCTGGAATCACATTCCCGCCGAAACGCAGAAAGAAATCATCGAGAAGAAAATCCGACTCTTCGTCATCGACGCCGGTAAAGTCGCCGAATCGACGGGCATGGGCACGCGCATCAATACCGTCATGCAAGCATGCTTCTTCAAACTCTCCGGCGTCTTGCCCGAAGCCGAGGCCATCGAAAAAATCAAAGAAGCTGCCAAAAAAACATACAGCAAGAAGGGCGAAGCCGTCGTTCAAAAGAACTACGCCGCCATCGATGCCGCTTGCGAAAACCTCCACGAAGTCAAAGTCCCCACGACGCTCGGCAATTTGCACCGCGTCAGCCCCGATCTCAGCCACGCTCCCGAATACGTCAAGAAGATCATGAGCAAACTCATGAAAGACGAAGGCGAAACGCTACCGACGTCCGTCTTCGACGCCGATGGGCATTTCCCCACCGCCACGACGAAATGGGAAAAACGCGGTATCGCTCGCGAAATCCCCATCTGGGATCCAAACGCTTGTATCGGTTGCGCCTTCTGCTCGATTTCTTGCCCGCACGCAGCCATCCGCATCAAGACCTTCTTGCCCGAAGCCGCTGCCAATGCACCCGCCAGCTTCACCACTCGCGACTGGAAAGGTAAAGAAGTTCCCGCCGGTTCCAAAATGCGCATCCAAGTCTATGCCGACGACTGCACCGGCTGCGGCGTCTGCGTCGCGCAATGCCCCGCCGCCGCTAAGGGCGCTCTCAAAATGGAATACCGACTCGATCACCTCGAGGAAGAACGCAAAAACCTCGAATTCTTCGATACGCTTCCATACAAATCGCGCACCGAAGTCGACAAAACCACTATCAAAGGCTCGCAGCTCATTCAACCGCTCTTCGAATTCTCTGGCGCATGCGCAGGCTGCGGCGAAACTCCCTACGTCAAACTCGTCAGCCAACTCTTCGGCGATCGCATGGTCGTGGCCAACGCCACGGGCTGCTCGTCCATCTACGGCGGTAACCTCCCCTCGACGCCTTGGTCGCAAGACGAAAAAGGTCACGGTCCCGCTTGGGCAAACTCCCTCTTCGAAGACAACGCCGAATTCGGCCTCGGCATCCGCCTAGCCCTCGACCAACGCCGCGACTTCGCGCGCGACCTCCTCAAAAAACTCTCCGCCGAAGTTGGCGACGAACTCGTCAAATCGCTCTGCGAAGAACCCCAAAAGACCGACGCCGACTTCGATCGCGTCCGCACGCACATCGCACAGCTCAAAGCCGAACTTGCGCAAATCGACTCCAACGACGCCCGCATGCTCATGGCACAAGCCGATAACCTCCTCCAACGCTCCCTCTGGATCGTCGGCGGCGACGGCTGGGCATACGACATCGGCTACGGCGGCCTCGACCACATCTTCAGCCTCGGACGCAACGTCAACATCCTCGTCCTCGACACCGAAGTCTACTCCAACACGGGCGGTCAAGCCTCGAAATCGACTTCGCGCGGCGCTATCGCAAAATTCGCAGCCGGCGGTAAACCTGGCGGCAAAAAAGACCTCGGTCAATTCGCCATGGCCTATGGCAACGTCTACGTCGCACAAATCGCCCTCGGCGCCGACCGTAACCAAGCCCTCAAAGCTCTCGCCGAAGCCGAAGCCTACGAAGGCACATCACTCATCATCGCCTACAGCCCATGCATCGCGCACGGCATCAACATGATGACGACACAAGACCGAATCAAAGACGCCGTCAAATCCGGTTACTGGCCGATGTACCGCTTCCAACCCACCACCGACCCCAACGGCAAACCTTTCCACCTCGATTCCAAAGAACCGACCATGCCGTTCAAAGATTTCGCACTACAAGAAGCCCGTTTCGCTCAGCTCCAACGCACAAAACCCGAGCTCGCCGAACACCTCTTCTCTCTCGCTCAACGCGACATCGACGAACGCATCGCCTACTACAAACAGCTCGTCGAGGTTCAACGGTACGTCAACGAATAATCCTTCCCCCGCCGCTTAACGCACCGCGATAAGTGGCTAGTCGACTCCAAAAGCCGTCCCTCGGGGCGGCTTTTCTTGTCTTCATACTTGCCATTATTTATATTTATATGTATGTGTATATAAATATATCTGTTTGCATTAATCTTTCATACTTTTTGTTCGTCGCCTATTTCGCCGTTGGCTCAATACGGCGCCGAGTCGCCCTATTGCCTTCGGCAATACGGGCTCCTTTATATCACCCAGCCCATGCAGCATATAACGCTACGGTGTTGAGTTCAGGGTTTCAATAAAAACGATAGGTCACCCGCGCTATCTCTAACATTTCATTTGGTATCGCGATCATCTCGGGGCATTTGGGCACGCACGTTTTGCACTCCGTGCACTTGTCGGCTTGCCGCAATTCCTCGATGGCAGAGCTATATACCGCCCGAAACGCCCGCCTCCGAGCGATATCGTCCATCTCATCGCCATCATCGCGTTCTTCCGTCGAGTAGGGCGCCATGGCTTCGCCTGCCTTTTCATCGACGATCATGTGTTCATTCACAAATCGAAATATCCCTGGGATATCGAGGCCGAATTTGCATGGCATGCAATACGAACAATATATGCATGGGATCCCCTTATTTCGAGTAAAGTACGGTTTCTTTTCCTCACTACCTCCCGATACGTCATTTGTATCCTCAGATTTCGGCGCACAGCTCTGTAATGTTACAGCCGTCCCCGCGATCGTAGCCCCTGCTACACCTGCCGTCGCCGTCTTGATCCAATTCCTACGCGTATATCGTCTATCATCCATTTCTTTTCCTTACTCTGTTCGTAAATCATCCCTCGAGCCATTCATACGCTTTGAACTTGGCTGCGTTGATGAGCCGCTTCCCCTTCGACGTGGATTGCCGCAATCGGACGAGCCGCGCAGACGTATTCACACGTGCCACATCCGACGCATTTGTTCGGATCGACGGTCGGAATCATGCACGGCTTGCCATTGGCACGTGTCGATTCTGTATGCGTTATCGCGCCATAAGGACACATGCGTCCACAAGCTCGGCATTGCGTCGATGGCGTCGTATAATTGACGCATAGCGATCTATCGACGACAGCTCGCCCAATCCGATGATTGGCTTTTTCGCTCGGAGCCAGCTCGCGCAATGCGCCTGTCGGGCATACGCGCGTACACGCATTGCACGATGGCCGGCAGGCTCCGTAATCAAAGCGCATGCGCGGCTGAAGTACATGGACATTTGCCGTCATCGGAAAATATATGACGTGGTTCGGGCAAATGCGTGCGCAAAGTCCACATCCCGTACACCGCTTTATCAAATCCCTTACACTATCTGAACTCGGCGGAAATACGGCATGTTCTCGCGGCGTGAGATCTTTGCGAGCGATCTTCCCCTTATCCGAACGTTTCTTCGAGGGGGCGGCAAGTCCCGCATTCGCATAGAGCGATGCACCCATCACCATCGCTCCCGCAACGATCGTCTTGAATGCTACGCGCTTTTCGTCATCTATCCCTTTGTCAATATCGCCATCTAAAGACGCAGTTTCTGTGCCTTTCTCTATCGGAAGATTGGCGCTTTCCAAGGCCGGAATTGGGGGATCGACGGCGTTGCAACCTGTTCCTGCCGTGCAATCTTCCTTTCCTTTTTCATTCTCGTCGGTCGATCGAGAATCTACAATGATACAATCTTTGATACAATTTTTCTCTGGTGTAATCTCTTTGACTTTCGCTCGAAGCCCATATCGCAAAGCGCCGAATTTACAGCTTTCTAAGCAGTTCATGCATGCAATGCAACGACTCCTGTCGACCATGTCTTTCGAGGCGGCCTCTTCATCGGCGCGTTTGGCGACGTCGAGACAATGCGATTTGCAACGCTTTTCACAACATTTGCAATGGCGACATTTTTGTGCGTCGATCCGTATGCCAAATAGTGAGTATTTTCCTATGTAGCCCAATATCGTACCGACTGGGCAGACGGTCGTGCAATAACCGCGACCTGTAAAAAAGGCAACCACGGCGATGGCGATAATGCTCACGGCGGCAAATGCAATCGATGCTATACCAAGCCCTTGCGACCACAACGCAACATCGGGCACCGCACCAGTTGCTCCCATGAGCTTATCAAATCCTGGTGCAATGTTATGGGCGAGCATGCGACTAAATATGGCATAGGGATCGAGGGCGCCCCAAATGGCACCAATGCCCAATATAAAACTCGCCAACCAAGTCAATGCGATTCCTAATTTGATGAAGCGCATGGCACGCCCATCGCGCCAATAACGATACGGTTTCTTTTTGCGCGGTTTTAACCGCGATGCCATGTCTTGAAAAATCCCGAGAGGGCAGAGTATAGAGCAATAGATGCGCCCAAAGAGTAGCGTTACGACGCATAAAATGACGAGCGCAACGACGTTGATCGATGCAATCGCTGGCGCTAACTGGATTTCCGATATAAAAGATAGCCAGGCAATATCGGGAAAAAACCGAATCCCTAGAAATAATACGATAAACGCGACGAATACGAGTGTCGCTATGGTGATGCGCAGTTTCTTTAGCATACAATTCTGATACAAAAAAGACGCAGAATGATCTGTGTCTACAGTGAAGCCTTGACAAATTTCACTGGAACGAATTCCAATTCATATCGATTCGACATGCGATCGACATCTCCTTCGCTATTATCTTCATCATTCCCATCGATTGCCATGCGAGTGATATATGAACCACTCGCATGGCATGAGAATATAGTTTCTTTAGTTGACGATATCTTGCGAAATCTCACTCGGCACGAGGAAGTACGCAATGCCCGAGTTCAAGACCGATCCATCGCCCAAGACATTGATCTTCGCCCGATAGACTTTGGGCACTTCCAATGGTTGAATGACTTTCTGATTCTCAACGGGGATGACGTCAAAGCATAGCGTCGTACTCGGTTTCATACCATTAATCGTCGGATACTGATCTGAGGTGATTTTCGATGTATCTTCGATCTTCGTGCAAACGCGTCCGTGAACGGTATCGCCCGATACATTGACTTCCAAGTGATCGATGAGTTGCGAGGCTCCAGCGTCGATATCTTCAACTTCAGTCGTAATCTGGATTTCCTTGTCATGGGCTATCTTTAGCAACATATCACGCGTAACGGTGTTGATATTGTTTTGTGTTAAAGGCGCAACGTACATCTTTTCGAGTTCAACTTTTTCAGGTTTCTTGCAGTCTGTAGCACAAATGCCACTTTGGCAAGACCCCGAATAACATGCCATCTGCGCAATTCCGCGCATTAATGCATAATTTCTATCCCATTGATAATTCTCCGGTACCGTATCTTTGCCGATACCGAATAAACCAACATATGTGACCTTTGATTCTTTGAGTTTAGTTCCCCATTCATCTGCATTAGCAGTTTCCCAATGACCTGTGTTGTAGTTTGGCTCGTCACCTGCTTGTACATATATCTTAATTGCGCCTTTTCTGAAGCCGACACATCCAAATCGATCTGCTGATTCTGGGTGACAATTTGCTTTATTGCATCCTTGCGAAGCACCATACAGTGCACACATCGACGGTTGAATGCTATTCTCATTGTCGCCTTGTTTATCGTAGACAAATTGATTTAAAGCTTTGAGCGTATTTTGTGACCCATCCGATAATGAACTCTTGTTTATAAAAGAGTTGACATTTCCCCATGTCCCGAGCCCAGTCCACATATTGGCAAAACATCCTTTGCCATCAACACCGACTTGGGGGGAAATAATACACCGCTGATTTTGGCTACAAATGGCATCACCATGATTGAGATCTCGACAATCTATCGTCGATTCACACGCGCGTCCGAGATCGGGGCATAATAGGGAATCCAACATTGATGGAAGTTTGTCTCGTAATGTTGTAACACTTCCCGTCATCGATACACTCGAGTCGAGTGAAAAGTAAACATCAACGGATTGAATCCCCGTATCAAAACTCAGCGTCTCTCGTTTCGGTCTCGATGCTTCTGCAAAAGGCGTAATAAATACAAAGTTACCTCGCGATTGCGGATTGTCGTCTTTATCGCCTGGGTTTGTTCCTGCGCCAAATTCGACGAGATCATCGACTTCGTCGCCGTCGCTATCGGCCTTATACGCGTTGAAACCTTGGCTTCGATGTTCAAATTCAAAGGCATCGCTCAAGCCATCGTCATCGCTATCGAGATCGACATAATCGGGTATCGTGTCGCCATCGGTATCGACGGGAGACTTACAAATAAACGCGGGATCTGTTTTGAAATCGGGATTGATGTCTTTGGGAGTTGGCCATTTGCCGTCTTGAGTTATCCAAAGATCTTCGCGGTGACATCCTTCATACGAATCGGGAATCGTATCGCCATCGGCATCTTTGGAATAGCGCGCATACAAGTCAACGCCTTTTTGATACTTGCTCAATTCGACCGCGTCGGGAATCGTATCGCCATCGCTGTCGGTATCCATGTAATCGGGAATCGTGTCGCCATCGCAATCGATAGGTGTCTCTGGCGTCCCGATCAAATCGCGTTCGCCATCGCCATTGCAATCCCCGCCAAACGTGCCGTTCAACGTGTCATCGCTCGTCAGCTGGAGCCCCCTAATCTCTTCTTCATCCGAAAGGCCATCGCCGTCGTTATCTCTGGCTCGAAAATCGGGCACGCCATCGCCATCGCTATCGATGGGTTTGTTGCAAATGAGTTCTGAATTCTTTTTAAAATCGGGATCGACGTCTTTGGGCTCAGACCATTTGCCAGTTTCGGCATTGTAGGCAAAGACCGTATTGCGACATCCTTCGAACGAATCGGGAATGCCATTGCCATCGCTGTCTTTCGATTGAAAATCGGGCACGCCATCGCCATCGCTATCGACGGGCATTGCGCCCGAGCACCCATTTGTTCCGCCTTCGACGCTATCGGGGAGCGTATCGCCATCGCTGTCGAGATCGAGATAATCGGGAACCGTGTCGCCATCGGTGTCGAGACTCTGTGAATCGTCTTCGAAATTGCGCCCTTCGTAGATGTCGGCAATCGTGTCGCTATCGCTATCGAGCATATCGCACTCTTGCTCTAAGACGCATTCTTTGCCCTTGCATATATAACCCGCCTCTGGGCAATCGGTATCTTGCTCGCACGACACAATCGCCTTTTCGCAATTCCCATTCGTGCTACAGCTAGACTTTTCAGGGTCGCTACAATCGGCATCTCTCGTACATTCGAGAACCGTATTCGGTTCGACGCACGTCCCAATCGCACTACATACGACTCTGGGATTGACGGTACAGTCGGCGTCTTTGACGCAGCGCAAGCGCGTGTCTTCCGAAATACACGTACCAACGGCACTACAAACGGGCTTTTTAGGATTTTTGCAGTCCGAGGCTTTGGTGCATTCAAGTTCATAGCCCTTCGCAATACACGTCCCAAGAGCGCTACAGACGGGCTTTTCTTCGTTCTTGCAATCGCCATCCGAACGGCATTCCGTCGTCGACTTGTCGACGATACACGTCCCATCGTCGGCACAAATCGGAAATGCCGGATCCTTGCAATCGGCATTCGATTGACATTTCGTTTCGGGGACTTCATTGCCCCCTGACTCTCCCTTCACGGACTCGCTGCTACAAGAGAGCGTAAAACAACTCGCTAAACATAGCGCCAAAAGCCAATTTCTTTTATTTTGCATTGCCTTTCTCCATAAAAACTAAAGACCCCTAAGCACTTGCCTATATAAGGTAAAATTCAGATAAAACAATAAATTCGAGTAAGAAAATCCCAAAATCTGCGTTTTTTTATCACCCGTGCCTAAAGCGCAAAAAAGAGCTCCCATTCCACATAGAAAAAGAGCCCGTGGCATACCGCTGGCTAGCTTTATTGGGCGATTTTGCCCGCGCTTAGAGCGCCAAAAGAGCTCCCATTCCACATAGAAAAAGAGCCCGCGGCAAACCGCAGGCTCCTAGGCTATGCTCAAATCGATGGGCCGAAGCCCATGCGACAGACTATGCCGTGTAATCGTGCTGGCGCTTGACGTCGTGCGCTGTGCGACCCGGTTTGAATTTGATTTCGTTCGGCATCATGCACTCCAAGACGGGGCAAACGTTGATGCAGAGGTGGCAGCCGACGCATTTGTCGGTAATCGTCGGTTTGCGCGTCTTCGTGTCGAATTCGATCGCTTGGTGACCGGCGTCGAAGCACGAAATGGCACAACGACCGCAACCGACGCATTTGTCGTAGTCGATCTTCGGAATGATTTGGAAATCGCGATCGAGGTCTTCGGCAGGGATGATATTGGGCAATGCCATCCCGATGAAATCGCGAAGCGACGTAAATCCGTGCTCTTCCATGAAAATGGCCAAGCCTTCTTTCATATCTTCCACGATGCGATAACCGTACTGCATGACGGCTGTCGTCACTTGGAGGTTTTCGGCGCCCAACAATAAGAACTCAACCGCATCCATCCAAGTTTCAATGCCGCCAATGCCCGAAATCGGCATCTTCGTCAATTCTTTGTCTTGCTTGAGCTGGGCGATAAAGCGCAACGCAATCGGTTTGACGGCCGCACCAGAATAACCCGAAATCGACGATTTGCCATTGACGACCGGTTTACCCGTCATGTTTTCGATGTCGATATTGCAAATCGATTTAATCGTGTTGATCGTCGAAATGGCATCGGCACCACCGCGCATGGCGCCGCGCGACGGATCTTCGATGTGCGTAATGTTCGGCGTCATCTTGGCGATGACCGGCAAATGCGTGTTCTGTTTCACGACGCGCGTATAACGCTCGACCAATTCAGGATTCATACCGACGTCAGAACCCATCGCGTGGCTCGTCATCTGCGGGCACGAGAAGTTGAGCTCGAGCATATCGGCGCCTGCTTTCGTCATTTCGCGAGCCAAAAGTGCCCACTCTTCGTCGTTGGCACCCATGATCGATACGCCCATGACTTTCGTCGGATAATCGTGTTTCAAACGCTTGATGATTTCGGCGTTCTCTTGCCACGAATGCTCCGAAATTTGCTCCATATTCTTGAAGCCGACAAACGGCGTCCCTTCTTTGCGCACGATGTCGAAACGCGGCGAGCATTCGTTCATCCCGTGAATGCCAACCGTCTTGTAAAAGACGCCGCCCCAGCCCAAATCGAAGCACTTGGCGATCATCTCATAGTTATGGCACACGGGCGACGACGAAAGGAAAAACGGGTTTTCACAGTGAACGCCCAAGAAATCGATGGAAAGATCTACTTTTTTAGACATCTTTAAACTCCTTCATTTCGAATGTGATGAAAAACGTAACGCGCAAACCTTAAATATGAAGGAATTTTGCGATCTCTTTTGCGACTTCTTTACCCGACTGCACCGCTTCGACGACCGTTTTGCCGCCATGGGCAAAATCACCACCGACGAAGACATTGCCTTCTCGCTTCGTGCCGACGAATTCATCTTCGGCCTTCTGACCCACGGCAAAGATGACCGTGTCGGCGGCGAGTTCCATCGTCGAGGCGCCATCCATCGATTCGAGCGATACCGATTTGACGCAGTCGCTACCATTGACCTTGACCGGCTTGAACGCAGGAATCACGGGAACGCCCAAGCTCACCGTATAGTCGAGCTCTTTCTTCGAGGCGGGCATCGTTTCCATCGTCTCGATAAACGAAACGTAAATCGAATCGGCGCCGATTTGCTTCGCCGTCGAGGCGCAATCCATCGCGACGTCGCCACCACCGATGATCACGACGCGACCCAATTTGTCGATCTTGCCGCCATTCTTGCGCGCATCCTTGAGGAACGCCAACGCCGTCGTGCAACCCTTGAGATCCGATCCCGCCAAATTCGGAATCATCTTCGACGCGCTCAATCCAATCCCGACAAAAACGGCATCGTATTGCGACGACACCCCCGCCAAATCTTTCTTCTCGATGCGCTTATTCATCTCGAATTTCACGCCAAGCGACTTCACGGCATCGATATCTTGGTCGATCACTTCATCGCTCAAACGCGACGGCGTAATGCCATAGCGCAACAAACCGCCTGCTTTCTCGTTCTCGTCGACGATCGTCACATCGCAACCCATCTTCGCAAGCTCTGCCGCCACCGACAAACTCGACGGACCCGCGCCAATGCAAAGCACCTTCTTACCATTCGATGCCGCCGCCTCGAGCGTCTTCATCTTAAAGATCTTCTCTTGATCCATCGCAAACGCTTGCAAACGGCCAATCTGAATCGGGCGATCTATCCCACAACGGCTACACGCCTTCTCGCAAAGACGCTCCCGCGGGCATATCTCGGCACAACTGGCACCCAAAATGTTGTTGTTGCGGATCGTACGCGCCGCACCCTTGAAATTCTTAAAACGTATCGAACGTATGAATTTCCCCGGATCCGTCCCCGCAGGGCAGTCGTGCGAACACGGGGCATCGTCACACAACAGGCAACGCGCCGCTTCTTCCATCACCAAACGGACATTCCATCCATTTTCTGCCAGTTCACCATAGGGGAGCTGTCGTACTTTTGTCATGATCCTTCTCCTAATCACGTCGTAAACGAAAAACCGCCAATCGGCGGCGGAAATCCGATCCCTTTTACAACAACCATCTATGCGTTAAAAGCCAAAAAATCGCATTCCGACATTTGATTTGTGCCTACATGTGGCTTTTTAAGCCACTTTCCGCTCATACCGCTACGCTGTCGCCCTATTTCGCTATCGCTCCATACGGGCTCTGTGTCGCCCTATTTCGCTATCGCTCCATACGGGCTCCAGCTACGGCTATTGCCTGCGGCAATACGCCTCCGCGGTTGCGCTATTGCCTAGGCGGCAATACGCGCAACTGGCGCGGCTATGTGCTCGGGCTTGCGCCCTTGCGCGCATACGCCGCTCTAAGCCTCGTCCCTCCTTCACCCACGACCGAGAGTGTTCTCTGGTTGTTCGATGTTCTGTATGGAGGGGGATATAGGGGGGGGGCGGCGAGTAGCCCCGCCCCATCGCCGGGGGAAAAAGATACCCCAATCCATACTTCAACTAAAAATGAAACGTTGTCATAAATTGAATCGACGACTCAAATTGGTGATGGGTGTGACCTTTTTGTACAGAGTTTTTTCGATTGTAATTCTTGTAAAATACATCAAATGCAATCTGATCTTGAAAATCAATTTTTAATTTCAAAGATAGTAACTCCAACACTCGCCAAGCAAATACGACATCGGCTTTCAAACCGATTCCGTGCTTCTGATCGCTCACAATGAGCGATTCATCATCGTGATCGCTTTCCCCAAACCATTCGTCACTCACATAGCGATATGTGTATCCGATACCCGCTTGTAGCGAAAAGACAAAGTGTTCGGATTTGTACAAATGGAATGCATGGATCCAATATATATTAAAACACGGTATATCTTCGTAGTATTTAAAATTGATCGTCGCCTCGGCTCCCATGCTATAGAACGACACGAGGCGATATTGATAATCGAGCGTCAGAGGTACATCGCGCGGTATCGGGAGCATCGATGGCGAAAATGTCGCGCCTATGCCTATGCCAACCGAATGATTGCGCCCATGCGGATCGGGACTATTGAACGCCACATCGGGGTCGGCGGCATACGCCGTCATCGGTACGATAAAAAGCGATAGTAATAACGCCAAAAAGTTTCTCATAATAGCCTCCTACAAAATGCTATGGATTGGGGGTGTTGTAATCTGACCAATTAGATACATCGGAGTTGTTTCTGCAATGGGAAGAAACATAATCAGTGCTTCCAACTGCTTGACCATTTGCTTTGTGGCAACACCAACTCTCATCTGATGGAATGTTACAGCCTTGATTCGACTCTAAGCAACATTTTTTGTCGACATTATTTGAACAAAGGAAGTTTTTTGCAGCTGATGATGTGTGCTTTGAATAAAAACACGCATCGCGCCAAACCTTCATTCGTGGAAAGCCGTAATTGTCAAGTGCATTTACAAATCCTACAAAATGATTTCTACTACCAACATTATTGTAGTGGTATTGATCGCCGTCTCCAGAAGGTGCATTAATGTTCCATAGTCTAGCAGGATATGCAGGACTATGCAATTCGCCTCTACCATTGGAATAGACAATGGCACTTGTTGAGCTCGAACAGTTTTTTACATCTTTTTCACTTGAATACTTGGTGTCTTGGAATGCATGATGCTTCCCTTTCCCATAATAGTATAACATGCGTCTATTTGTGTGTGCTTGATCATTGACTAATCTATCAAACAGTGGTGCACGAAGGTGGGTATCTCCTTGTTTCCACTCGAACTCTTCATGACTATAATCATTTTGACCATCTAGAATTGCAGGTGAAATGGCTCCTTGTTCATAATCATCCGATTTGTCAAAATCTTTTTCATGAGCCATTAGCAATTCTGTTGGATAAAACCGATGTTCATCATCAATGTCAAGTAAAGCGACATTCGTTGAATAAGCTAATTCTTGCTTTTCTGAATCCTCTTGCTCCAATATGGCTTTAGAATCAATAGTATGATGAAATCTGATGTCATCGACAAAGTCTCCGTGATAATCTTCAATATCTTCATTTGAGTTCAAATTTGATGTGATCGATATTATGTTTGATGATCTGCTTGGTAGTGATGACTCATTCTTAATATTTGTGCTAACAAGCCACCAAAAACGACCATGAAGTGGATCACTGGCTGGTGTTGTTTCTAGAGTAAATGTATCACCCTGTGTATCTCCGTGATGTCCAGGGCAAGTTGTGCTACCGTTGATGTCTTCTTTCCATATTTGAGTATAAGCAATATTTATTCTATTATTAAGGTCTGATTTTGATTTTCGTACTTGAAAAACTACAACAGGTTCAATTACTTTATTTCCTTTGTAATCTGTATAGGGGTAAGAGTTGGCTGTATTGTTTGTTATATCACTTTGCGAGTAGGGACGCGTGGCGTCCTCTGTAGAATGGTTATGAACGATAGGTAGGAAAGTTTCTGCAAGTACATCTTCCATATAATCATGAAGCCCATCCTTGTCCTTATCGTAATTCACATTCGTGGAGTAAGCAGAGTATGGTAGTGTAACATTAGGAAGACATCGACCGTAATCTCGATTAAGATCTGTTGCGCTTGTGCAATTGCTCTGTCCCCACTCCCGAACTTTTAATGATCTAATTCTAAACCCTGGATCATATGACGTTCTAGACTGAGCTTGATCATAAGTCCTTGCATTAGTATGTAATCCGATAAACCGATTGTAGTAATCGTCTTGCGAGTATAGTGATGCGTTCCATCCTATTGCATCACAGTTCCCTCCCATAAAATAGCTTAATCTGTCCATCGCTGGAGTTTTTTCGTAATTGCCTGGATAATAGTGCATGCGGACGCCACCACCACCGATACTGATAAAGCAATTTGTGAATTCAACGGGTTCAATCTTAACAGAGCGCACGCGCCATGTTTCTCCACCACCATCGTCTTTATAGCGAACACCATCTTCGCCGGCGCGTATGCGTTGATCGAGATCAGTGCCTAGCGCGACGTAGCGTCCGCCTTGATTCTTTTCGTTATAGATAGTGAATTTACATGCTCCAGACGTAGAGCGTATGAAATCCCATGCTGAACTTGTGTTAATGACATAGGCTGAATTTGAACTGTCTGTGAAGGAGTGTTGAATGGTCTGTGATTTCCCGCCACCGCCAAGTACAATTGTACATGTTGTTGAAAGTGCTTGCTTCGTTTCGAGTAGCGCACTGTCCGTTCCGTTCATATCCATATCAGCATCTGTGCATGCTGTGGCTAGCAACGATAAGGCGACCATTAATCGAAAAATTTTCCTCATGAAATCCTCTCATTCATTGGGGGGGGGAAGCTCACACCATGTGAGCTTGATGTGAAGTATGCTTTATCCATTAGATAAGCCTTCAGTGGGGGGAGATACGCATATTCTGTGCCAACTTAACAATTGAGATAGAAAGTTAATACAACGTCTAACGATTCTGCTCAATTCTTTGCAGGAAGAGATTTGTTCTGATTCTAGGTCGTCACTTCTGGGGTATTATATTGTTATGAGGCATCCTTGTGCCGTTTCCAAAAGATGAAGGATGCTTATGGGGCAGGTGTGGTTAGGAATCCCATCACACAAATTGGTGTAATGAGACTCCAACAAACTAAAATGTGGAGTATGCCTACCGCATTGTGTTGACTAAATATACCTCATTCATCTAGGCAAACGCAGGTGTTGACATGTTGCGCTGTGATTGCGCTCGATGAATAATCGCTCGGCCACAGCGCCATTTATCAACCATGTTTTAAATCGAATATTCGTCCATCATGACTCGTCTAGGCCTGGGGCATTAGTCCCAAGAGCGAAGATAAGCCAGATGGTAATTCGTCCGTTTATTATATTAACGCAAATTCAAAAGCGGTGCTTGTTTGGGACGCATCAAAATGAGCGGGCGCCGTGGCGACTGCATTTCGATGAGGTCGGTTTTGCGCTCCTTGCGCGTTGTCGTGTGTTTTTGCGGCTGTTCGTAGGCACCATACCAACGCGTCAGCAGTAGAGAATCTTGCGATGTCGCCGCGCTTTTGCTGCCATATAGCTCGGGCTTCTGAGCTTCGCCACGCGGTGTTTGTCGCGGTGTACCCGATGTGAGAGCTCGCCGCGCTTGCTCGATGGCGTCGTCGGTCAGCGCAATGTTGTCTTTTGTATGGTGATCGATGCAGTAGGCAACGACGAATTTGGCCTCGCGTATACAGGCGTCGAAACACGTCGATCGCGATTTGCCATCCGATGCCGCCTCGACGTCTTTGCAGGCTCGTGTGCAACCCGTTTGCATCCCGCCGATGATCGCCGCTTGAACCGATTCCCCGCGCTGTTGCGTATCGGCGCGGTGAGCACCATAGCGAATCTCGACTTTGCACTTATATGGCATGCTCGCGAAAGCACTCGGCACTGCGGCTACAATGAATAATCCCGTCATGACTGCAAGTTTGATCCAATTCATACGACTCCTCTCTACGTTTTTGGCGGTATGGGCGCGGGGATCACCTCGGGGGCCGTCAAAATGCTCGTGAATTCGATGAAGTTCGAATGCATCGTCCCGATCTTCTCGTTCTCGTCGTTATAAAAATCGAGTTCCAGTCGCATCGTATACGCCCCTGTCGGCACATAGTCGTAGATAGTATATTCTGGCCAAATCGTAGAATCAACCTCGGCGAATTTTACCGCTTTAATCGGGATCGCCGTCGAATGTGTGGCACCTACGGGCAACGATACGATGCTCATCGTCCCGGGCCCCACCGATTCGGCATACGACAAGTCGATATTCGACCAATAAAGCGGCTGTTGGCTCTTCTCATCGTAGATGAATAAATGCGGCATGACGCGAGCATAGACGAATGATTGCGTCGTATTCTTGAGCAATATCCTAACCGATACGGCTAGCGTATCGCGCCAGACGGGGTATTCTGATTGGAGTGAAAGCGTCAGCCCTTCGATGACGCGCTCGTCGTTCTGAATCACGCCCTCGGGCGATTGAAAACGAAACGTATCGGCGGCGATTTGCTCGTCGAATTTGCGCTCCTTCGGCTGCGCATTGCACGCAATGCACGACATGCCTAACAAAATGAGCCCAATCACATAGATGAGCCGCGGGTGTCGTTCGATTGTCTTCTCTGTCGTGTTCATTTCGATCCTCGAAAAAGCGGCAATATCGCCAGCGGCGCATTGCTCAAATATCCATCATGATAGGCGAAAAAAGTCGGTTCGCTGGCTACCGTCGTGCATTCGCCATGCGCAAACGCAAAAAAGGCGGCAAAGCCGAAGCCGCCGCCTTTCCTATACGAATATCGCCACTTTTAGAAAGAATTTTGTGAGCAATGCGCTATTTGGCTTTCGAATATGCCTCGGCCGCCTCGGCATCTTGCCCAGTCCTCTTATACAAATCGCCCAAATATTTATAACAACTCGCCGCTTTCAATAAATCACAAGCCGTTTTGGCATTCTGAGCCGCCAAAGCGAGTTTGCCGAGACGTTCGTTGGCTTTGGCGAGTGTGAAATGAGCTCGACCATTGCGCGGATCTTGTTTAATTGCCGTTTCGAGGAGTTTCACAGCACCCGCAAAATCCTTTTTATTCATCGCGGCATTGGCGTCGGCGATGAGTTTTGCCGTCGGGACTTGCCCGCCAGCGGCCGCCGCCGCAGGCGCCGGTGTGGGCGTCGGCGCGGCGGCTGGCTTTTCTGCCACTCGGCGTTCCGTCGGTTTTGCTGCCGCCGCTTGCTGCTGGGCTTGCGCCTGTCTTTGGGCCTTTGCTTGCCTTTGGGCTTCTTCGCGTTCTTTGGCAATGCGCTGTTCCTCGGCTAGCCTTTGCTCGCGCGCTTGGCGCATCGCTTCGGCACGCTGTTGCGACTCGGCTTGTTTCTGGGCTTCTGCTTGCCGCTGAGCTTCAGCACGCCGCGCCTCGGCTAATCGTTGCGCTTCTGCATCCGCCTCGGCTTGGTTTTGTGCCTCAGCCAATCGCTGCGCTTTGGCTTGCGCCTGAGCCTCAGCCAATCGCTGTGCTTCGGCTTGCGCCTGAGCTTTTGCCAATCGCTGCGCTTCTGCATCCGCCTCGGCTTGCGCCTGAGCCTCTACATTGCCCTGTTCGGTGGCTGCCGCCACGCCTAGCCCATTGCTCATGGCTTCGGCATCTGGCACTTGTTCATGGTTCGGAGCCACATTGCCCATCGCAGCCTGGCTACCCTCGACCATGAGATCGACACCTTCTTGGGTGCCCTTCAATGCGACGAGCGCTTCGAGCAATCCATCATACGCTTGGATTTCGCCCGATGCCTCGTCTAATTCTGCGGCAAAGTTGTTGCCCCCCCCTCGGCGTTGCGCCAATATATCGCGATATATGCCCTCGAGCTCTGTCCAGCCCGCCCGTTCCTTTTCATATTCGGGTTCGAGGGCCAACGCCGCACTTTCCGATTGGCGTTTGAGCTCTTCTTTCGCTTTCGTCTGCGTCGCGACACATGCCGTTTCTTTCGATTCGCGCTCGACATCGCCCTCTGCTATAGCGCCAATGCAATTCAGATAATCACTATCGATCTCCCCAATGCCCGCCTTCATATCGAGTGGGTTCGAAGCATCGACAGATTTTTTCAACGTTCCTCGAATTTTCTTCGCTTCCGATTCAAATGCCTGAACGTAATTCTCGCGGCATTTCTGCATCGTCTTTTGTCCGAGATTCGCATCTCGCAACTCGACGAGCATCGCCGTCGCAACGACGCGATTCTCTTTCGTCGGATCGGCCAGCAATTTCTCGAATTCGGCGAGTTTTGCCTGCGATGCCTCGGCATCATCTGCCTCCGGATCCCCAATTCCTTGCGATCCAAACTTCGCAACTCCGACGACGACGCAAATCACGACGAGTACGAGCGCGATGAGCAATGCCACGCGCATCCAGCGTTTGCCGCTCTTGCCTCGGTCGGCAACAGGCGCCTCTTCGCCCTCGTTTCCAAACCATCCAGCCCCCGCTTCTTGCGCTTCATCGTCGACGTCGTCGAAATCATCGCCCACGTCGTCAAAGACGTTCCCTTCATCGTCTTGTGCCGATTCCGCGCCCGCTTCTTGCACTTCAGAATCGCCTTCTTCACCCGACGATCCATCGCTCGCGCCATCGCTCGAAGCCGCCTCTTGTCCTTCGTCCGCGTCCATTTCCGACAAATCAAATGCCGCTTGTTCCATATCGACATCGTCGTCTTCATCCGCTTCGTCAAACGCATAGCCATTCGTCGCCGTCAACACGGGCAACTTGCTAAATGGCGGCAAATTCTTGCGTTCGGCCGTCGCATGAATCGACGTATCGGCTTCGACGACGTCGTTGCGCGGTTGACAATCTTCTGGGCTTCGTCGGCAACGACGGCGCACGCGCATCGTCTCCTTGCTTTCCGACATCGATACGACATCGCTGCGATCCGATTTCTCGCCATTGTCGCGCTTTCCAATCCGCTTATGCGGCTGTTTCCCGCGTTCCCCGCGTTCCGCAAATGCCGCTTCGTCGGCTTCGAAGGCGTGCTCTGCCGCCTCGGCTTTCTGGATCGCTTCCGATTTTTCGTCGCCTTCCGAGCGATCTCCATCTTTTGCCGTCTCTTTGGCAACTTGAGAATCGCTACCAGCAACGATTTCGCGCTTCGCATCCGAGTCATCCGCCTCCGATTTCTCAGCCTCCGATTTCTCAGCCTCCGATATATCTTTGCTCGCGTCCTTCGATTTCTCGCTCGGCGCCTTGTCATCGCGCGTCAACACTTCGAAATCTTTGAACAAATCCGCCGCTTTTTCGTGGCCATCCTCCGATTTCTCGTCGGCAAACGGATCCGAAACCAACGAATCAAAGTCGATCTTTTCGCCGCCCAAAAGCGATCTATCGTGCTGCGACGAAGATTTCTGCGCTTGGTTGAATATGTCGAACAATTCGCGGTCCAACGCCGACGACAAATCGTCGACTGGGCTAAGCGACTTGCTCGAATCCGCCTTTTTCATTTCGACCGTCGGCGTCGCATCGACCGGATCCATCTCCGTCGTCACGGCGCGTTCCATAATATCTGTTACCGCCGTCTGTTCCAGCGCCTCGCCAATCAAATGGCTCAATCCATCGAATTGCGTCCGCTCGACGACCGTTCTATCCGAATCGACGCCGCGAATCGTCTTCTCGATCCGATGCTCGCTCACTTGCAACGCCCGCATCCCGTCTTCGACAACCGCCTTCTGCGCCTTATCCGACTCGATCGCCTTGAGGTCGAAAAACGACGACACGCGCTCCGCACCCTTCAGAAGCCTATCGCAAAGCTCCCCATCGAGCGCATCGAGGTCTTCATCCAAACTCGGATGCACGCTCAAAAGCGCCGTAATAAACGCCCTCGTCGCTTGGAAGCGCACGCCAGGCGTGCCAAACGTCGACGCCTCAAGCAAATCGGCAAAATCATCGCTCACGACTTTGCGAGCCTCTTCACTGCGCAGCGTGAACGTTATCCCATCGATCCGTTCATTGACGATTTGAATCGGATCCCGGTTCAGTGGCGCCAACCCAAGCAAATAACACGCCGCCGCACCACAACTGAATACGTCGCTACACACCAGCGGCCGATCGCCACGCGCCACCTCCGGCGACATCAACTCCAAAACGTCGCCAAAAAAGCTCGGGTGGTCGTCGCGTATCGACTCGAACTGCTCGCCTCGAACGACATCCCAAAGCCCAGCATCGTGAATCCGAATGCGACCACTGCCATCCAATATGATGTTCGAAAGCGCAATATTCCCATGCACCTTCTCTTGCGAATGAATGTCGCGAACTGCGCGAAGCAACAGCAACAACACCTCCGACACATCCGACTCTCGCAGAACCTCCCCGCGCTCGATGATATCTCGCATCGAATACCCAGGAATATACGGATGCGCACTATACAATCCACCACTTTCCGTGCGGTCAAAATCGGCAACCGGTATCGCCCCACCCGACATCTTCGTGTCGCTCTCGAGCAATTCACACAACCTCGATACGCGCTCCGACTCGAGCAATAACGCATCGGAATATATGCGCAAACGATACGTATTCGCGCCCTTCGTCGCCCGGTAAATGACGCCCAAACCGTCACAACCTATCTTTTTCTGCAGGTAATAGCCACAAACCGACTCACCAGCCTCATACGTACGCCCCACGAACGGACGCAACTCCGCGCCATGATATGGGCAAAAACGAACGGCATCATCAAATATCGACAAACATTTCAGACAAACTTTCACAGAACTTCCCCGCTCAAACAGAAAACGACGAACAACGCCCACCATTTATCACATTCTGCAATCTATGCGCAAATTTATCGCCCAATCCTGCGCATTTCTCGGCACTTTTCGCCACTCCCATGCGCCTCTGTCGCCCCGCTTTTCACTCTCTTTGGCACATCTTTGTTGCCTCGATTTCGTTGCCTATGCCCGTTGGGCATACGTCGCCTTTGTACGTCGCCTATGCCCGTTGGGCATACGTCGCCGGCTGCGCTATGTGCTCACTATCGTTGCGCGCATACGCTCCGCATTGATTCGTCGCCTATGCCCGTTGGGCATACGTCGCCGGCGGCGCTATGTGCTCACTATCGTTGCGCGCATACGCTCCGCTAGCCGGGCTATGTGCTCACTAACGCTCTGCGCATACGCCCGGCTTTTCTCCGTTCCTCTTCGCATCCGCCTTTGTCGACAAACCCTATCTCTTCCCAGCTTTTTTCCCATTTTTACTCGCACTCACACATGTGGCGAAGCGTGTCGTAGCGATGTAAACGCATTTCTATATTCAATACAAAGGCTAAGGCGATTGCGGCAGAACTCGGGCGCAAAATGAAATAAAAATGATCTTTTCATAGCGACAATTCTTCGCTAAAAGGCGCCGTTCTTTGGGCGGCTAAGAGGTGCGCTTATGTGTGTCTCTGTCGCCTTTTGTTCCACCCGATTTGGGAGGTCGTATGTGTAGGAAGCTCGTCAAATTATTCGGTCCTCGCCGCACGCTGCGCTGTCTGCGTAGTGCTGCGATGCGTCGCAATCTGTCTATCGTCTTTGGGCGCAACGTGCGCAAAACCCCGGCAAAAACATTATGGGTGCCCATCCCCATATTCTGACTTCGGAGTAGTAATGGAAGAGAGTAAGAAGATCATTCAAATAAAAAACGTCGTCAAAAACTTCGATGATACAGTTGTCCTCAAGGGCGTTTCGCTCGATATATACGACAACGAATTTGTCACCCTTCTAGGCCCATCGGGGTGTGGAAAGACGACTTTATTGCGCATTCTCGGTGGATTTGTCGATCCGTCGTCGGGCGAAGTCTTGTTTAACAACGAAGACATTCTCAGCCTCCCACCCTATAAGCGCGATATCAATACGGTATTCCAAAAATACGCACTATTCCCGCATCTCAACGTCTACGATAACGTCGCCTTCGGTCTCAAACTCAAAAAAATGCCCAAAGACGTCATCGACCGAAAAGTGCGCCGAATGCTCAAACTCGTCAATCTCGACGATTACGGCAAGCGCAACATCAATGAGATGTCGGGTGGGCAACAACAGCGCATTGCCATTGCGCGCGCACTCGTCAACGAGCCTACCGTCCTCCTCCTCGACGAACCACTCGCCGCACTCGACCTCAAGCTCCGAAAAGAGATGCAAATCGAGCTCAAGCGCATTCAACAAGAAGTCGGTATTACGTTTATATTCGTCACGCACGATCAAGAAGAAGCTCTCACGATGTCCGACAAAATCGTCGTCATGAATAACGGCGAAATTCAACAAGTTGGAACACCGACCGATATATATAATGAACCGGCAAATCAATTCGTTGCAAACTTCATCGGCGAAACGAATATCATCGACGGCACGATCGTCGACGGCCATACAGTCCGCTTCGAAGATAAGAATTTTCCGTGCAATGCGGCAAAATCATACGATGCCGGTGCACTCGTCGACGTCGTCATTCGCCCCGAAGACCTCGACGTCGTTCCGCGCGAACAAGGCATGCTCAAAGGCATTGTCAAGAGCCAAGTCTTTCGCGGCATCTTCTACGATACACTCGTCGAAACGCGCCTTGGCACCTCGATTACCGTCAAAATGCACGTCTCCGAAGACAAGCCCGTCTTCAATCAAGAGGCAAATGAAAAGATCAGTGCAAACAGCTTCTTTCTCGACTCCGACGACGTCGCCGAACTCGACGACGCTCGCATTATCGATTTGGCATCGGCCGAGGCTTGGAACAGCGAAGACGATTCGCCCGTCTCGATTAAAGAAGTACAATCCGACATCGCTAAAGAAGATGGCAAATATCACGTCACTTTTAAAACGGCTGCCGGCACGATGATTACCGTCGAAGCAAACGTCGTTCACGCCAACCGAAAAGAAAGCACGCTGTTCAAAGAAGAAATCTATGCCATGAATTTCTTCGTCAAAACCGACGACATTCGCGATTCGATGGCGCTCGACACCGATTTGCGCACGTGGGCAAACGCCTCGGCTTGGTCTCTCGAAGACGGTGCCTCGGTCGCCATCGACCAAGTCAAATACGACTTCGATTGGGAAAATATTACACCAGGCGAGTATGATATAACGTTTGCAACCGAAGGGTATCAATATAAGGTTTCGACGACGAAAGAACTCCCCGAGGGCAGTGAAGTCGGTCTCATCTTCGACCCCGAAGATATTCACCTCATGGATCGGGAGGTTACACCAGGATGAAAATGAATGCCTTTCGCATCATGACGTATCCATATATCGCATGGATTACTGCCATGATCGTCATCCCGATGATCCTCATCTTGTTCTATGCTTTTACGATCGAGGGCAATGACGTCGTTAGTATTAAATTCTCGCTCGAAAACTTTACGCGATTTGTCACCGATACGACGTTTTTGCGCGTCGTCGGTAAATCGCTTTGGATCGCCTTCTTGACGACGATCATCAGCATTATCATGGGCTATCCTATCGCCTATATCATATCGAAAGCGCGCGGAAACCATGGCATCATATTGATATTATTGCTCACGCTCCCGACTTGGATCAACATGCTCGTGCGGACTTATGCATGGATGGGCATTCTCCAAGAAGGCGGCATGTTGTCGAAATTATTGGCATTCTTGGGCTTCCCTGGGGTTTCGTTGTTATATACCGACTTTGCCGTCACTTTGGGCATGGTATATAACTTTTTGCCATTTATGATATTGCAGATTCATACGTCGCTGGCGAAGATGGACAACAGCCTGCTCGAGGCGGCGGCCGACCTGGGCGCGAGCCGCTTTCAGAGCTTTTGGCGCGTCACATTCCCGCTTTCATTGCCCGGCGTCGTCAGCGGCATCACGCTCGTCTTCTTGCCTGCCGTCAGCTCGTTCTTCATTCCAAAGCTCTTGGGCGGCGGCCAATACGTCCTCGTCGGGAACGTCATCGAAAGTCAATTTTTGACCGCTGGCGACTGGAACTTCGGTTCGGCAATATCACTCATCATGGCTGTTATTATTATTTTCTCGATGTGGTTGACGCGAAAAATCGACGTCCAACCTGGGAAGGAGGCTTAGACGATGAATAAACGCTCCCGATTCTGGTCGATCTTGTCGAAGACGCTCATCGGCCTCGCCTTGCTCTTCTTCTATTTGCCCATCTTCTATATCATCGTCTTTTCGTTTAACGGAAAGCGTTCGCTTACCGTCCTCGACGGCTTTTCGCTCCAATGGTACGAAAAGATGTTCAACGATCCGACGATGATGAGTTCGATTTGGTACACGATTATCATCGCCGTCATCTCGACGATCGTGGCGACGATTTTTGGCACGATTACGGCTATTGGGCTTTCAAAAAGCGGTAAATTCTTGCGAAAAGCAACCGAACGCGTCAATGAATTGCCCGTCATGAACCCCGATATCGTCACGGCGATTAGCCTGTTAATGCTCTTTTCGGCCCTCGCCGTGACAAAAGGCTTCGTGACAATGTTATTGGCGCATATCATGTTTTGTACGCCATTTGTCATATTGTCGATTATGCCAAAATTGCGCACGCTCGATCCAAACCTCACCGATGCCGCTCTCGACCTCGGGTGCACGCCGTTTCAAACGATGACCAAAGTCATCATTCCGCAGATCAAACCGAGTATTATTGCCGGCGCTCTCATCGCTTTTACGATGAGTTTTGACGATTTCGTCATTTCATATTTCGTGACGGGTAATGGCGTACAAAATATTTCTATCCTCGTCTATACGATGTCGAAGCGCATTAATCCATCGATTAACGCACTCTCGTCGATCGTTATCCTCATCATTACAGTCGCGTTGATTGCTGCAAATCTCATTCCGATTATTCGCCGCAAGGCGCTTAAATCGAAACAGACGCAGTAGATACTTTGTCGATATTTTTTCGGTATCGAGGCAATGGCGAATCGATGCGAATGGGCAGCGCGAGCGATGGGGCAGTGATGCGATGAAATGCGCACAGCGCAGGCGGATTGGGCGCCCAAATGCGACGCGTATTGAGCCCTCCCGTAGGGCGGGCGAGATAGCGGCGCCGCGTAGGCGTATTGAGCTCTTGCCGCCTTGGGCGGCAAGAGCGAGATAGCCGGAGCCACTGGCGTATCGGCTTTGCCGATAGCCAGTGCCCCAAAAAGCACCCGTCTAGGCGCATCGCGCGATCGACGTGCTCGGGCGATGGCGATTTGCCATGGTAAACGATAAAAAATAGTTTCAAATTTTGATAAATTGCGTATGATTGCAACGATCGTGCATAGTTGCCTATGCCGATAAGTGGGGTGTTGACGGATGCGCATTTGTCGGCGCACAAAGCGTTTTGGAGGTAACAATGAAAAGTAGAACGTTTTTTAAGGTCACAACAGTTTTGGTTGGCATGGGACTCGCGTTGTGTTTTGCAACGGCGTGTTCGAAAAAAGCCGACCAGAGCGCGGCGATTGAAAAGTATGGATCGAATACCCTCAAAATATATCTCCCTGGTGAGTATACAAGCGAAACATTGATTCCTAACTTTGAAAAGCAGTTTGGCGTCAAAGTCATCGTCGAGTTGTTCGATAGCAATGAAATGATGTATGCAAAGGTGCAAGCGGGCGATAAATACGACGTGCTCATCCCGTCCGATTATATGATCGAACGACTGCTGGCGCAAAAGTTATTGCAACCGCTCGACAAATCGGTCATGACCAATATGAAAGAACTCGACAAGGCCGTGTTGAATCTGTCGTTCGACCCTGATAATACGTATTCTATGCCGTATTTTTGGGGCAATGTCGGGCTGGTTTATAATAAAACAAAAGTCGACCCGAAAGTCATTGCCGAGCAAGGCTATGACATCTTGCTCAACACCGATTATGCCGGGCAAATCTATTGGTACGACTCCGAACGCGATAGTTTCATGGTGGCGCTCAAAGCACTTGGCTTCTCGATGAATTCCGAAAGCAAAGATGAAATCAACAAAGCATACGATTGGTTGCTCAAGATGAACGACACGATGAAACCGACGTATGTCACCGATGAAGTCATCGATAATATGTCGAATGGTTTGAAAAATATTGCCATCGTATATTCTGGCGACGCCGCATTTATATTAAATGAAAACAAAGATATGGATTATATTGCCCCGATGCAGGGCACAAACGTCTGGTATGACTCGATGGTGATTCCCGCAAATGCCGAGAACCCGAAACTCGCCAATGAATTCATCAATTACGTCATGTCGTATGAAGCGTCGTATGGCAATAGCGAGGCCGTTGGCTATGCCTCGCCGAACGCGCGAGTTTTGACGGAGATGAAGGCGCCGGGCGCGATTTACGAGCACAATCGGGCGTATTTGCCGCGAGCGGGGTTCGAGAAAGATGAAATCTTCCACGATAACGAGACGATTCGCGCGATGATTTCGGAGCTTTGGATCAAGGTAAAGGCGCATTAGCGTAAAGAAAACGCACGTTGCGCAAAGAAAAGCCGCGTAGTTGTGTATGGTGGGGGGCAAGTCCCCCCAGTTCTTTTTCGATATTATGCGCACCTACTGCGTCAGCGTCGCCACTCAGACGGCGGAAACGTACGAATTCCCATCACCGAGCATGTGATGGATGGTATTCACAAGCCTCGCGCTGTATTTTTAAGCATTTGAATATTGTAGAAATATCCTGTATGCTGGGAGGTGTTTCGTTTTCTCAAACGCTTTGGAGGTGATATGAAACGCAGACATTTGTTGGCATTGACGTTTAGTTTAGCTGGTATGGCGCTCGTCGCATGCAATAGCGATACGATTTCGGGTGTCGTCGGTGGAGGTGATCAAAGTGGTGTGACGCGCTGTGAGTCGAACGACGACTGCACAGATGCGAAGCGACCGATTTGTTCGAGCAAAGGAGTGTGCATCGCCGACAAGACGAAGCCCGAGTGCGTGACGAACGACGATTGTGAGAACGCCGACAAGCCCGAGTGTAGTGATGTTGGGACGTGTGTGGCCAAGGGCACGAAGCTCGAATGCAAGAGCGATGTCGATTGTGAAAACGCCGACAAGCCCGTCTGTAGCGTCGTCGGCACGTGTGTAGCCAAGGGATTCGAACCCGATTGCCGAGCCGATGCTGATTGTGTGGATTCCGACAAGCCCGTGTGCAGTGCCGTTGGGACGTGTGTGGCCAAGGGCACGAAGCTCGAATGCTCGCGCGATGCCGATTGCGAGAGCGCCGATAGACCCGTTTGTAGCATGGTCGGAACGTGTATTGCTCGCGGTGCGAAACTCGAGTGCACGAAAAACGACGATTGCACCGACCCGAAGAAGAACGTTTGCAATGAGGCAGGGAAATGCGTCGCTCCGGGGAGCGATGCGAAGTGCAAGCGCAGCGAAGATTGCAAAGAAGGCCAATATTGTTCGGGTGGCGTTTGCATCGACGAAGTCGATTGCTCGATGCTCGATAGCGATAACGATACGATAGCCGACATCTACGAAGGCCGCAATTTCGAAGACGATTCACAAAGTCTTGATACCGACGGCGACGGCGTCCCCGATTATCTCGACCTCGATAGCGATGGCGATACGATTCCCGATAGCATCGAAGGCGGCACAAGTGGCTGTTCGGGGGCGGTTCCCGTCGATAGCGACAGCGATGGCGAGCCCGATTTTCAAGATAGCGACAGCGATGGCAATGGCATTCCCGATTCGTTCGAAGGATGCCGCAACGCAGACTTTGCCTACAATGCCGAAACCGGCAAATGGCCCGAGCCTAAAGACGTCTATCCCGACTTCAAGAAGAATCCTGAGCTCATTTGCAACAAACCCATCGATAGCGATGGCGACGGCGTGCCCGATTTCCAAGACATCGATAACGATGGCGACAATCTCACCGATACCGAAGAAATTTCGGGTGTCTCGTTTTCGGCTGGAGAAATTGAGCGTGGCACGTTTTTCGTCTATTGCGATGGCAATGGCAAGCGCGAAATACCGCTAGGCACCCCAGCGGCACCTATCGATTGCGATGGCGATACGGTTCCCGATTATGTGGATACCGATAGCGATGGCGATACGATTCCCGATATCGTCGAAGGGAAGCAAAATAAAACGGGGGTTTATGCCCGTTATTCCATCGACGCCGATGGCGATGCGATTCCCGATTCGTATGAAGGTTGCCACCTCGAAGAGCTTTTTATTCAAGCCGATGGCACTTGGCCGAAACCCGACAAGAATAATCCCGCACACATTTGCAAAGACCCCGTCGATACCGATGGCGACAGTCACCCTGACTACATCGATCTCGATAGTGATGGCGATGGCTTGCCCGATGCCTTTGAGTTTGCCAATCGACATCAGGGATATAATTATTTGCTCAAAGATAGCGATAACGATGGCGCCGACGACCTCGTCGAATTTGGTGCCGGCACGAACCCTGGCGACAAAGAGGATAACCCAAAGACGCGCGGCAATTTCGTATTCCTAGCGCCATACGACAAAGAAACGACACCGCACCGAGAAACGCTTAGCTTCGAAACGGCAATTCAAACGATCGACTTGTTCTTCGTCTTCGACCATACGGGATCGATGGGGGCAGAAATTCAGTCATTGAAAAGTGCCCTTAAAGAAATTATTAATGACTTGCAGTGTAAAGATCTTGGCAAGGCATGTTCTGATAATATCGATTGTAGCACTTTGCCGAATTCGATTTGTTCTGAACAAGGTCGTTGTATTACAAGCCCGCAATATGGTGCCGGGTGTTTCGATAATATGTGGACTGGATTAGGGTACTATTCTCATGCAAATACATTTTGGGTTGCAGCGCAGTTATCGCCAGATTCGTCTAAAACTGTGACGATGATGGACAGAACTTTTAATGGATGGGGATTCTGTAGTTATGGCAATTATGAAGTCCCGTATCAAGCACCGATTTGCGCTGTTCTTGGCACAAAAGAGTATAATGGAAAGCAATTGTGCTATAATTGGGGATCCAATACGTGTTTAACAGCGTCTTGTAGTCCTAAATCTGAATGTAAAATGAATTGCTCGAATGATCCTAATAGACTTGGGTGCGCAGGATTCCGCAAAGATGCCATCCGCATATATGTGCAAGCATTCGACGAAGAGGAGTGTAGTGATGGCACGAGTAAAGCAAATTGCGCTGCTTATCAATCCAACGTAGGTCCCATTCTCAAAGAGAATAAGGTGAAATTCATTGGATTGTATAGCGATGAATCCACTACATATAAAGATTATGCAAATGATAATAGTAAACAGAATGTTGATATGAGTTACGTTGCGGAATATATTGGCAAAGCCTCGGGGACGGTCGATAAGAACGGCAAGCCTTTTGCGTATAAAGCTGCCGATAGCGCAGTTGCTGAAAATGCGAAAGCTGGTATCCGCGCTATTAGTAAGAACATGCCCATTCAAATCACGACCGAGGTCGTCGATATCGATCCTGGTGCGTCGAAACTCGTCGAAAAGCTCGAACTCAATATGTCGGAGCAAACTGTTCATAATCGCATTTGTACGAAACTCGATGCCAGTAAAGTCGTGAAACAGGATTATCCGATGATCAACGATTTGATGCCAGGAACGAGTGTTTGCTTCGACGTCATCCCCGTACAAAACCAGAAGGTCATCAAGCCCGTGAGCGAACCCAAAGTCTACAAAGCTCGCGTCAACGTCTTGGGCGACGGATCGGTTTTGAACTCGGGCATTGCGTATTTCTTAGTCCCTGGCGAGATCGAGCAAGAAGTCGTCAACTAACGCCTTTTGCCTCGCCCGATGCCCCATCGCCGTTTGGATTGAACGGCGATGGCGTCGTTTGCCCCATTTTGGCGCACGTCGCCGAGATGGGGCTTTTTTGCTTTTGCAGTACGCCGTCGATATATGGTAAAATGGCGCGCCGTTGTGGCATTTTGCCAAATGGGTTTGTTTTGTATAGCAGGAAGTGGGCTCATGGATACAAGTCATCGTTGGTTGGTTAAGGAAGGTCCCGATCGCCGTCGTGCTGTGATAGAGGCGCTCGTAGCAGGCCGCGAGTGGCGTAGCATACTCGTCGGTTTTCCTGGTGTGAATGAAGTCTCCAATGGGCTCGATTTGCGAGGCATAGACTTGAGCGCACTCGACCTACGCCAAGCCCAATTGGAACGCGCAAGGCTCGATTCCGCCAATCTTCGAGGCGCCAATCTCAACGGCGTATCGCTCAAATATGCATCGTTTCGCGAAGCGGCGATGGGCGATGCCGATTTGGCTGGCGCCGACCTTACGGGCGCCGATTTCCAAGCTGCGAATCTCGACCATGCCAATCTCGAAGGCGTCGCCGCTCGTGGTACGCGCTTTAGCAATGCATCGCTCGTCGGCGTCAACATGGCTCACGCCTTTATTTCGGGGGCCGATTTCCGAAATAGCCTCATCAATGGCGCGGTCTTTACCGAAGCCAATGCAAACTTTGCCTCGTTCGCTTGCGTCCAAGCGCAGAAATTGCGAGGTTCGGGGGCTTCGTTCAAGAAATCGAATTGGTTTAAGTCGAATGTTTCGGGGGCAGATTTTGGCAATGCCGCGCTCACGGAGTCGGATTTTTCGTTTGCCGTGTGCAAGAAGGCAAACTTTGCACACGCCGAATTATCGCGTTCGAAGCTCAAAGAAGCCGATTTGACCGAAGCCGTGCTCGATTTCGTGACGGCGCAATCGACGACGTTTGCCATGTCGGTTTTATCGGGCACGTCGTTCGTTGGGGCCGTGCTCGACGAAACGAATTTCAACAATACTTATGCGCCATCGCCGGCGTGCTTTACGCGCATCCAAGCCGAACACGCCTTCTTCATGAATACGCGTTTGTCGCGGTCGGCTTTCGATCAAGCCGTTCTCGTTCGTGCGCTGTTTTGCGAGTCCGATTTGAGCGATGTCGATTTTCGTGGCGCAGATTTTTCACAGGCAAATTTGCAAAAGGCGAATATGCGAAGGTGCAAACTCGATCATACGCGATTCGACAAATCGCTATTGTCGGGGGCGAATTTATGCGAAGCCGTGCTCGATGGCGCCGTCTTCGTTCAAACGCCGCTCGAACCGTCGATTTTACAAGGCGCAAACGTCGACAATTGCACGTTCTCCGAGATCAATCGCGAAACCGTCGAGGCTAGCGCCGTCACGGGCGATCCCCTCTACGAAGCATAGGTGGCATTGTGGCGGCAAATCAAGTTGAAAAAAATGCCATCCGCTTGCACAAATACCTCCAAGAACGCGGAAAGTTCTTCGATAAATCGTGGCGTCAACGCATTCGCAAACTCCTCGCCGATACCTACGAAGCGATGAATGCAAAGCCGATCGATGGCAATCGTTGCCGCGCGGTATCCGATCAAATCGAAGCCGAATTGGCTGTGCTCGACCAGATGTCGTTCGACGATATGCCCGAAATATCGGTCAAGAAGTCGTCCGATAAATCGAAAACGCGCACGACGAAGAAAAGATCCGCCCAACAATCGCCATCGCATTCCGACGAGTCATCGGAGCCAAGAGTGTTGGCGCCATCGCCGGCAAATGCCGACGATTCTTCGTCGTCGGAGATGGTCGTGGATTCGTCGCTTTTATCGACAAATGGCGATCGAGGCGATGTCGTAGAAGACTGCGATAAAACGGATCGAGAAGCTGTTGTCGATTCGACCGCCGATAGCCGAGACGATGGGGTAGGGCAAACGAATACCGTTGCCGATGCCGCCGATTCGATCGGATTGTTCGATCTCATTCACGTCGAGATCCGTTGTCTCATCAAGATTCGCGCCGTCGTCAGGCCGCCGTTTATCGGCAAATTCGTCGAGTTTGCCGAAGACTTTGCGCAAAAGCGCGAATCGCGCATCGAGGCATTTATCGCCGTTTTGTCGCCATCGACCGATGAATTGAGCAATAAAATGGAAGTCGAAGTCGGTTATGACGACGATCTCATCCCCAATATGCCCGGATTCGATCTCGTCTTGCATCCGAAGAAAAAGAAACGATAAACCATCGCTGGCATTTGCGCACGCCCAAATGCGTGCAGGTTGTGTGTTATGAATCAATGGAAGATTGGCTTGGGCATTTGTATATGCCTTTGTATGGCATCTTGTTCGAGCCTCGAATTGGGTTGGCGTGCGCAAAAAAAAGGCGATTTTGCCGAGGCACAAAACCAATCGATCATCGCCCTGAGCCGTGAGCCCAAAAATCCCGATGTCTATCGCCTCATCGCTTCGACGGCTTTGTCGAAAGGCGAATTCGATCGAGCCGCTAAAGCCGCCGAGTTTGCGCGATCTCTCGATGGCGGTAGCGCCAAAACCGAACGATTGCTGCGGCGCATTTATCGCCAAAAATCGAGTCACGCCGATCTATGCGAAGCCGGCAATCGGCTTTCACAAAAGCGATATGGCATCGATGACGGCGAATTGGAATCGTTCGATAAATCATACAAAGCATTGGCGCCGAGCGAAAAGGCGTATGGATGTTTGCGCGTCTTGCAAGACTACGGCCAAACTCCGACCGATGGCGACGATACGAAAGTCGCCTATATCCATTCGTCGATTCAAAAAGGGAAAATTCAAGAAGCCATTCGCGTCGTCGAAACGCTCGATAGCCGCTCCCTCTATATGATCGAAAAAGCTCGAATCGCTTTTATGACTCAAGAACGCGACGAGGCAAAGAAACTATTAAATGCCTATGTCGACGGACAATTTGGCGATGGATCGGTGTCGCAATCTCAAGAAGATATCGTGACATTCGATAAATCGGGCAATGTCGTCAAATTGTCGCCACAGCAAATGCGCATCGATTCGGCATTATCGATCTATGAAGATTACAATGCATGGGGCGATGCCGCCGATCTCATGGGCAAGAGCGATATATATATATATAGCATTCGTCGAGTCATTGCCCTGAAGCGTTGTCTTCGCACGTCCGAGGCTAACGAAGTTCTCGATGCCTATATGGCCAGCGCAAAGCGCACTTCTTCGGAGCTTGCAAAAGATATCGAAGAATTATTGACTTATGGATATGGCGATGACGCTTGGCGCGTCTACGAAACGCATATCGATGCCGATTTTACCGTCGATGACCGATTGGCGATTGCGTCGCTATTCGAAGAAAATGCTTTGTCGTCGATGTCGGTTCAGATTGTTCAACAAATCGTCGAAGATAATTCTTCAAATGCCGATGTTATCAAAAAAGTATTCATCTGGTATCGCGATCGCGGCTACGATGCCAAAGCCCTCGCCGCGAGCGATGTGCTCGTCGAATTGCACCAAATCGACGACGAATGGATGGCGTATCGGCTCGAAGCAATGGTCAACAGTCGCGCGACGACCCAATTCCAAACCGAATCCCGACAGTGGATCGAATCGCGATCACGCGATAAAAATGAAGCTCGCCGTGTCGTGGCAAAGCTCGAGAAAAAGCGAAAGCAATATAAAGCCGTTGTCGAGTTATTAGACGTACTCGAACGCGAAAAAGCACTCCGAGACGACGACGTCGATCTCTATATCGATACGCTCTATCAACTCAGAGAATATGACAAACTCGATACTATGTTGACGCGTTATCGAGCCGATATCGATCGACAAAGACGTGCGCAATATTTTGAAAGTTCAGAGGCCGAAGTTTATTATAAAAAGAGCCTCGATCCTTTGCTCTCCGGTTCTGCCTCCGATCAAAGTTCGGCATATCTGCTCCTCGCGCGCTATGAGATTTCATATAAAAACGATATCGATGAGGCGACAAAAGATATACGAAAGGCGATAGATGTATCTCGTGCGACGTCGACAGATTCATATATATATGAAAGCGCGATTACAATGCTCTTTGCCCTCGGGCATGGCGATGTGGCGGTTACATTTGCAAAAGAATACGTCGACGCTTCGAGTCGAAGTTTGAAATCGCTTCGCATACTCGCCGAAACCTACCTCAAACTCGGCGAACTCGCCTTGGCTAGCCAATCATTCGACGATTATTTGTCGCACGACGACGACGTATATAAGGCATTGCGCGACGTATTCGAGCGATATTCATTTTATAACTTTGCCGACGAAGGTCTCTCTTGGCTCGAATCACATCTCGCGAATTATAAATCGAATGGCAATTTGGACAATTATTCATATTGCGTCGATACTCTCGCCGAGGCTCGCAAACAAGTCTACATTCGCTCGTTCTCCGACGAATCATTATATCGACAAGCACAGAGCAGTTATCGAGAATTGTTCGAAATCGATAAGCGCGTTTATGGCGTCAAAGCGCTCTATGGGTTTTCTTCGATTCGCGCTTGGAACGATGCCGACGATGTCTGTCGTTCGATTATCGAAGATAATTCGACAAAAGATCTCGTTTCGCAAAGTGTATTCGGCGAATGCCTCCGCATAGCGATGAAGGCACAAGCTCCAGTCGAACGATATCGATCGATCATCGCCAATTTGCGCGACGAAAAAGAAATATTATCGGCTGCCGAAATCCTCGAAACGCACGAGATGTTCTACGTCTTGCGCGATAAACTCGAAACGCTGCTGTCGTCGAGCAAATCCGATACGGCCCGAAAGGCATATACTTATCTCGCGCGAATCGATGCCGATGCCGGCGATATCGAGTCTTATCGACGCCACATGGAGCAGTTCGAAAAAACGTCTTCAAATTCAGCCGATGCTCGCTTGCGGCTTGCATACGACGCCATGAGTATCGGGGCTTATGACGATGCCGTGCGCCTTCTGACGGCGCTACAATCGACGCGCCCCGACGCACGCGATGTCATTTGGGCACAAATCGAACTCGCTCGGCGCGCGCCGAGCGTCTCGGCGGCACAATCGCTACTCGAGGCGACGATCGAGGGCGCCAGCGGCGTCTTCCATCGCCTCGAATGGATCGCTCAAGGATATGCTCAACACGGCGATTATCGAACCGCTATCGGCTATGCCCAAAAGGCTTGGGATACGGGGGCGATTCAATCGCCCGATTTCCGTTGGCAAATGCTCGGATGGTATGTCGCCTCGGGGACTTGGGACGACAACCGCGACGCCGCGCGCGCCCATATCGCCGCATTGCGTTCGACCTCGGCATGGCGCGCCGATCGACTCTTGGCTTTCGCACAACGCGCTTTCGATAGCGGTTATACCGATATCGCCCAAAATGCCATTCAAGAAGCCGCTAGGCTCGCGCCCGACGATGCTTCGCTCAAGCGATATCGACTCGATCGCGCCATGGAATCGGGCGATCGCGGCCAAATCGTCTTGGCTCTCGACGATGCCATCCAATCACCTCAAGCCGATAACTCGGCAATCATCGACGCTTTGCGCGAAAAAGGCGCCTATCTCGACGTCATCGACGTCATCGATGATGCCCTCGAAAATGGCGATGTCGAAACCGGTTTGTCGGTGATCTTGGCCATCTTGCCCCAATACATCGATCGATACGGTGCCGAGCAGACGCTCCAAACGCTCCGATCCTATGCCGATCGCGCAAAAGGGCTCGATATCGATGCCGCCATGGCGCAAATCACCCTAGCAACGCAAAGCCCATGCAACGCCTATTCCCACGTCTATGCCACTCAAAGCCCTAGTATCTGGTACGATTTTATCGCAAAATGCCCAAGCGCCTATCGTTCGGCGATTTCTTCGATAAACGCATACCGTTCCGAATTATCCGATTTGAAACGCGGGCAATTCGATGCATCATTTGTCGATGCTGATAGAGTGCGCGCGCGTTTCGATTCCGCCACCATCGAAGAACTCGCCATCGATCTCACGCCACTCGATCGATTCGAACGCGCGATCGTCACCGATCACCCGATCGAAGCGATTCAATCACTCGGACAGTATCCGCCTCCCCCACAACAGATCCCAAAAGTCGCCCAATGGCTCGCTTTTTATGGCTATAAAGGCGAGATTTCAGATGTTTTGGCTTGGAATAGTGCACCGCTGGGCGTCGCCGAACTGTCGCAAATCGCTTGCGCCAGGCTTTTGGCAGGCGACGATGATTCATCTCTCGTCGACGTCGCTTTGCAATCGCCCGAATCTCTCGCTTCACTCGACAAATCTGCCATCCAATCGATCATTCCGCGCGACGCGATGGAAAAGGCTCTTTTGTCGGCACCATCGAATAAAATTCAAGATCTCTTAGTTATTGCCGCAAAATCTTTCACCAATACGAGCTCCGACGACAGTTTGTGGCGATCTGTACGAAAAGCTATCAATTCGCAATCGAATCGCTCGGCACTCTGGGTTTCGTTTGCCGCTTCATTGCTCGATGCCGAATCATACGCTGCCGCAGCAAAGTGCTTTCGTCTCATCGAATCCGAGCATACGAGTTCCGATTATATCGAGCGTTTGCAATCGCGGGCTCTAGCCAAGACGGGCGACGATGCTGCTGCATGGCAGTCCATCGAGCGTGGTGAGCGATATGCGACGTCGATCGGCGATTATTGGGCGCGCGTTTGGTCCGTGTCTGATTCCGGTGCCAGTTGGTTTGACCCGAAATCTTTTGAATATGGGAGCATTGAGTACAATCTACCTCAAGATTATATTTTTACAGAGAGCTTTACAGACATCCCACAGGGCAAGATTATCATGATTGGAATTAATCCGAATAATGGCAATGGTATCCGCGCTGATATTGAAATGGAGAGCGGGCGCTTTTCTATAAAAGAAACTACGGCAGCCGAATCTGGCAACAACAATATAATAGCATTGATTCCAATGAACTGACCCCAAGCCGACAATGGAGAGGGCAATCTCTTGTCACCGCCCATATCCTCCCTACCTGAACAGGTCGTCGGCGGTGACTTCGGACTGGATGTTGTTGCAGTAGGCGTTGTGGGTGAGGCCGTAGGTTGTTACCATGGTTATGTGGACGGCCTTTCTTGTCCGTGTCTCTTCGATGAAACGAGTTCTTTTGTTGCGGAGAACCTCGTCGTAAGATTTTGTTATGGTGTATTTTCCGGAGGCGAACTTCATCTCGCAGAGGTTGATTATGCGGTCGTTGCGGTCTAGCAGGAGGTCAACCTGAGCCCCACGCGCGTCTTTACTGCGCTCGTCTGTCGATGTCGTTGTTTTCCAAGAACATACATTTGTGATTACGCCATTTATACTGAGTGCTTCCCTTATCTGCGGAACGTGCTGGAGACATACCCTCTCGAACGAGACTCCGGCCCATGCGTTGTAGGCAGGGTTGCCCTGGACGAGTTCCCAGAATGAAGGGTCGTTGTTTTTTTGTCGGAAAGGAACTTGTAGTAAAAGATCGTGTAATTGTCAGTAAGCTGGTAGAGGGCATATTTACTACGGGTTCCTATGCGGTTGTATTTCCTTATGAATCCACAGTTTTCGAGGTCTTCGAGAATTGTCGTGATTTTTCCACCGTCCTTGGCTTTTATTCCTTTGACTATGTCTTCGCGGGATTCTCCGATTCCGTTGCGTGACAGTTCCTCCACCACTGCAATATATGGATCCGGATTCTTGAAAAGAGCCGCGTAGAGTTCAGAAAATTCTCCTTCGAGTGAGGCATTCTCGGTAAAGAACATATCGTCGATATTCTTTGCTACACTTTTCCCCTTTTGCAGGAAACTCCAATAATAGGGAACGCCTCCGAGAATCATGTAGGTCTCAAGAATCTGTTGCCTTGTCATAGCAAGTGCGCGTGCCGATGCGTACTGTTCACATTCCTTTAGCGTGAAAGGCTTCAAATTTATCTTGAATGACAGGCGGTTATGCAGCCCTCCGCGATTTTTGAAGATTTTCTTTACAATCCACGACGTCGCCGAACCGCATACTACCAGAATTATGTCGTTTCTGTGAAATGCCCATCCGTTCCAGAAATGTTCGAGTGCGGAGACAAAGTTGGACTTTGGGGCGTCCATCCATGGAATCTCATCCAGAAACACGACCTTTTTTGCCGCGTCGGAATTTTCGAGAAACTTTTCGAGTTGATTGAATGCCGTGAACCAATCCTGAGGAATCTCAGCGTCTACGGCTCCCTGCCCTGCAAGTGCCATCCGGAAGTTTAGGAGCTGCTTAGTGTTTCCGCAGTTATAAACTCCGGAATATCTGAATGCGAAAGTATCCGAGAACGCTTCCCGTATGAGAAGTGTCTTTCCAATTCGTCTCCTTCCATATACGGCGACAAATTTTGATGAATCCTCTTTCAGAAGCTCCCGAAGCTCTTTTATTTCTTTTTCCCTACCGATGAACATAACTTTCTTTCTTTTCTTGTTCGCTGCAAATATAGGAAATAAAAGAAAAATAACTCGCGGAATCGCAGTTTTTTTGTTCGATTCCGCGAGTTATCGGAAAATTATTCGCGGAATCTCTGGTTTTTTATGCGATTCCGCGAGTTATCTGTCCGCCGGGCGCCTATAGGATGAGGCTGAAGAGGCGGAAGGTGGCAAAGGAGAAGAGCCAGGCGAGGGCGAGGGTCATTGCTGCGGAGAGGAAGGCCCATTTCCAGCTGCCGGCCTCGTGACGGATGGCGAAGAAGGTTGCTATGCACGGGAGATAGAGCAGGATGAATACCAGATAGGCTAGGGCGCCGGCTGGAGTTGTGTGCTTCTGGAGTGCCTTCTGAAGGTGGCTGGTGTTCTCCGGGTCGTCGGCTGAGCCGGTCTCTTGAGTGCCTTCGGAGCCGGCTTCTTGAATATTCGCCTGAACAGCTGCTGAACTGTCTGCGTCGTCTTCGCTGTACATAATGCCGAGTGTGCTGACAATCAGCTCCTTGGCTCCGATTCCGGAAAGAATTCCGATGTCCATTTTCCAGTCAAAGCCAAGCGGGGCAAGAGCCGGCTCCACGGCCTTTCCGAGATAGCCGAGGAAGGAGTTCTCCTGCTGCTCCTCGGCGGTGGAGTACTTGTCGTGGTTCGGGAAATAACTCAAGAACCAGATGGCAATCGAGCAAACGAGTATCACTCCTCCAATTTTGGAGAGATACTCCTTGCACTTCTCCCAAGTGTGTCTGAACACGGCCTTTGCCGTCGGAATCCTGTAAGGCGGCAGCTCCATCACGAACGGGAGATCGTCATCCTTGATGAAATGGCTGAGTCCCCGTGCACTGATGACCGCGAGCGCGATGCCGAGGACATAAAGACCGAGCAGGACGAGGCCGGCATGATGCGGGAAAAATGCCGCCGTCAGAAGGATATAGACCGGGAGTCTGCCGGAGCAGGACATGAACGGAATCACGAGAATCGTCAGCAGGCGGCTCTTGCGAGATTCGATGGTGCGAGTCGCCATTATTGCCGGCACATTGCAGCCGAACCCCATAATCATAGGGATGAATGACTTTCCGTGTAGTCCCATCTTGTGCATCAGACGGTCCATGATGAATGCCGCCCTCGCCATATATCCCGAATCCTCAAGCAGCGAAATGAAGAGGTAGAGCAGCAGGATGTTCGGCAGAAAAACGAGCACGCTGCCCACTCCGCCGATGATTCCATCGACAATAAGGTCTCGCAGCCACCCCTCGCCCATAAAGCTTTTGACCATCTCCCCGAATTTGTCCACGCACCACTGAATCCAGTCTACCGGATAGGCTCCGAGCGTGAACGTACCCTGAAAGACGATGAACAGCAGCACCAGGAAAATCGGGAATGCCAGCCACTTATCCGTAACCACCGCGTCAATCTTCTCCGAAAGTGTCTTCTGCTCGTGTCCCTTGTCGTTGCGCTTCCATGTTTCGGCGAGCGCGCCCTGGATGAACGCATACTTCGCCTCCACAATAGCCGTCTCGGCCGATATTCCGAGCATATCCTTCAGCCTCTTCTGCTCCTCGAAGCGTGCCGCTATGATTTCGTCGCGTTCCGGGAGGGCTTCCACAACCTTGGCGATGTCGCTGTCGTTTTCGAGATACTTAATCGCGAGGTAGCGCGTCGAGTACTTCTGACGGATTTTATCGTTTTTCTGAAGAATCAGCTTGATGCGGTCGATGCTCTGCTCAAGCTCCGGCCCGTGGTTGATGTGGATGTGACGCGAAAGTTCCGGTGTATTATGCTCATAGACAGCGATTACCGTGTCGAAGAGTTTTTCGATTCCCTCGCCCGTGCGGCTGATTGTCGGCACAATCGGAAGTCCGAGCAGATAGCCCAACTGCTTGATGTCCAGCTGATCTCCGCTTGCCTTGAGCTCGTCATACATGTTCAATGCGACCACCATCCTAAGGTTCATGTCTATAACCTGTGTCGTCAGGTAGAGGTTCCGCTGAAGGTTTGACGCGTCGATGACGTTGATGACTACGTCCGGTGTCTCGTTTATGAGGTTTTTCCTCACATAGAGTTCTTCGGGGCTATATGCGGACAGCGAATATGTGCCCGGCAAATCGACGAGTGTGAATGAATATCCTCCGTGTTCGAATACGCCTTCCTTCGCATCCACCGTCACTCCGCTATAGTTTCCCACGTGCTCGTGGGCGTTCGCGGCTATGTTGAAGAGCGAAGTCTTGCCGCAGTTGGGGTTTCCGACGAGAGCCACCCTGATTGACTTTCTTTTTTTGTCAACCAACGCCTTTATTTCGTCGTCCGAAAACTCCGGGTCATTGTCCTGTCCGGGAATGTCCTTTCCCGTCGTATTAGAACATTGAGGATTATATTTTTCCGTGTCTTCGCACTCATCTGCCTCTATCGCCCTGCGTGGCTGGGACGGGCCGAACGCCTCGGGATTCTTCTTGAGCATTTCTCTTGCCTCTTCGCGAGTCAAAACCTCAATCTTCTCCGCCTCCTCGCGACGCAGGGAAATCTTGTAGCCGATGATTTCGTATTCAATCGGATCACGTAGAGGAGCATTCAGAATGACCTTCACCCTGCTGCCCTTGACGAATCCCATCTCGGTAATCCTTTTCCTGAAACTGCCGTGTCCGCTAATCTTTACAACAACGGCTGTCTCACCTGTTTTCAAATCCGAAAGTTTCATAAATTTGGTCGTCTTTTTTGTCTATATTCATTTTCTCATCGGTCACATACGCCCGGTATGCTCCCTCTTCAAAAATGAATCTATCCTAAAAAATACTTCCCAAATTATAGATTAGGAAGCGGGCGCAAAGATATTAAAAATGAATGCAACCACATATCCCCATTTATAGGTATTTTTAGGCGTAAAAAGGTTTGTGAAGAAATTTAGAGACCGGATTTTTATAGTTTGAATTTTTTGTTCTATCCTCGAAATCGAAGAAAGGCGATATTTGCGAAAAACTGAAAATTGGGGGACCTGCAATCGGGCGAACCTGTTTCGGCCAAAAGAATAACACTATAAAAACAGATAACTGAAATGAAAAGGAAAGGAATGATATTGTTGTCCGCGGCGCTTCTTGCGGCCGGCTGTCAGCCTAACAAGGACAACAACAAGACTCTTGATTTCGAGACGATTGACGTAAATTTCTCCGTAAAGACATCAGGAATAGAGCTTCCGGCGGGTACGACATTCTCCATTGCGGCAACCTGCACGAGAGGGGGCGAGTCTGACGTGAAGATGAACGGGAAACAGGTCTCCGACTTCCGTGTTCTGGATGAAAGCGTTGTAGAAACTGAAAAGTACAAAAAATGGCAGCTCATAAAGGCCTCCGATGAGGACGCGGTGACGGCTCTTGCCGGAGACCACAATTTCCGTTTTCGTGCCGTGTCACCTGCGGCGGAGACGATAGGGGAGACGGTCGCCGTGAAAATTCCCGCAGTTCAGGAATATGCTGTAGGTGTGAACTCCTACCTTACTCTTTGGGCAGCAAAGAGCGTCACGACTGTGATTCCGGACATTGAACTTGAGCTCAGTACTCCTGCCGCCATGCTGAATCTCCTTGTCCCGATTGATATCGTGGAGGAAAATGTTCCGGCGACATTGAAATCAATTGAAATATCCCCTGCCGAAGACGGCGCGTCAGTTGTGCTTGCAGGCGAGGGTAGCATAGATTTCGCGAGCGGAGAATTCACTCTCGGAACAACCGGACGGTCAAGCACTTTGACGGTGAATTTTCCGGAAGGAGGGCTGAAACTTGAGGCTGCAAAGACCGAAGTTAAAGTGGCCGTGCTTCCGTTTACAACTCCTAAGGGAGGCTTCAAGGCAAAGTTCAGTGACGTGAACGGCAAGTCCTTCGAGACCGTATTCCTTGCTCAGGAAAACGACGAGGGCAAGGCGATCGGAGCCGGGACTGTGACAGATGTGACCATTTCTGCTTCCGGGGACGGAGTGGAGCCTGTGAATTTCCCTGTGCTCTTCCCTGTGAGCAAGGTCGATGGTGTACAGAGATTTACCAAGACTAACCAGCCGCGTTGGATTTCAGAGGGTTATTGGTCATGTATGGCCCAGCCGCAGGCATACGCCGAGTGGCATCAGGTGAGCGTTCCGGAACATCCTTCCGGTATTAAACAGTGGCGCGA
>OQWM01000068.1_pt1 | contig 48997 bp, 43 predicted proteins | sample 1691531 | NCBI WGS metagenome assembly OQWM01 (sample SAMN03418257, study PRJEB22391) | human gut metagenome | biome: human-gut; feature: organic feature; material: feces | host: Homo sapiens | place: Tanzania | collected 2013-01
AGGAATAATTGACAACACTGCCGACATTAACCGATTTTGCATCAATACGCATTGCGTCTTTTTTCACGCTGTCGGCGGCCGATAAAAATCTGTTGCACCGTGCAATTTTTTTGATGTATTCTTTCTCATAGATATGTAAAAGTTCACGAGGAATTTTTTCTGAAAACACTTCGTTCAAATCAATAATTTTTTCTGCATTTTTAATTTTGTTTTCTTTCAAAAATTTTTCGTCCGCTATAAGAATTTTTTCTTCGGCGCAATTAATTCCGCTGCAATTTTCAAAAGAAAAAAGCAATTCATTCTCTATATCTTTTTGAAGAAGCTCTTCCGAAAGCTCGATAAAAATTTTATCCTTCAGCTCAGGCGATCCGCCTTTAACAACAAATAGTCTTTTAACATTTTCGGGATCAAAAATTCCCGAATGTACGCCGTCGGCCGTATTCACTCCGTAATAAAAACAGCTGTTGTCCATCGGATCACCTCATTCATTGTTATATTACATTCTATTCTCCATAATCAAAATTGTTCTTGTAAAAGAACGAATTAAGTGATATTATTTTAGAGAAAACACAAATGCCGAAAGGGTGAAAACATGCTTAACCGGGAAATAATTTCATCAATGCTGCCCGATACAACAGTTGTAACGTATGATGTGACCGACTCAACCAATACGAGGGCGATTGAGCTTGCCGGGAACATTGAGGGAAACATCCTTGTTGCCGCCGAGGAACAAACGAAAGGCAAAGGCAGACAGGGCAAAAGCTTCTATTCCCCTGCCAAAAGCGGCATATATTTTTCGATTGTTATTCGTCCCGAGGGCGAGCTGACGGATGTTGTTTTCGTTACCTCGGCCGTTGCCGTTGCAGTCGCTAAAACGATTGAAGAAGTAACCGATCTTGATCCGAAAATAAAATGGGTGAACGACATTTACGTTAACGAAAAAAAGGTGTGCGGAATCCTGGTTCAGTCGATTGTAAAAAGCGGAAAGGTTGACGGACTTTGCATAGGGATCGGAGTCAACATCAGCACAACGGAATTCCCCGATGACATCGGCACAAGAGCCGGTTCGCTCGGCGAAGAAATTGACAGGAATCTTTTCGTTGCAAAAGTCACCGAAAAAATGATTGCCTTTGCCGCCGATATTGAGGACAGAACCTACCTTGATTATTACAGAAAAAAATCCTGCGTTATCGGCAAGGAAATAAAGTATTACGAAAACAACGTTGAGCATTTTGCAAAGGCAATCGGAATTGACGATAATGCGAATTTAACCGTCAGCGAAAACGGCAAAACAAAAAATCTCTCCAGCGGAGAGATCACGGTAAGATTTTAGATTTTCACAATATTTTAACCTTATTATATTAAAAAAGCTGTTCCATTTTTTCTTGCGAAATGAAACAGCTTTTTATTATAGGTTTTTGTATTTTTCTTCGCTTTGCCTTATAAGCTCCAAAGCCTCTGCATTGTCGGCTTTGGTCTTTTTCGGCGAAGATTTTTTTGTCGTTTTCTTTGTGCTTTTTTTAGTCGTCTTTTTTTCTGTCGGCTTTTTATCTTTCTTTTCTGCGGCGGTTTCGTTGATTATTTCCTTATAGCTTTTGTTGATGTCCTTGTATTCGTTTTTTAAATCGGAAACGGACACAAAGGTTTCCTCGATTGCCGAAGAAATATTATCAAGCTCGGCCTGCAAATCCTTTATTCTCTGCTTAGCCTCAAGAACTTGATCCGCCGTAAGCTCTCTGACGGATTTTTCAAGCGAACGTGCCGCCTCGATATAATTATCCGTATATTCCTCGGTTTTCTTGAGGAAATGCTTTGAGGGCTGATTCTTTTTGAGGGTTTCTTCTCGCTCTTTGATTTTCTCGGTCAGCTGAGAAATCTCCTCGTCCTTTTCGGAAATCTCGGCTTTCAGCTCGTCTGCTTCTCGTCTCAGCTGCTCAAGCTTATCCGTGTCTTTTTTAGTTCTGTTCAGCTTAATCTGCATGGCGTTTATGTGATTCATAACCTCATAGCAATCATATCCGCCGAACATCACCTTTTTCAGGATTACCTCCTGCATATTATTCGCTCCTTAATTATTCAACATCCGATGTGCAATGAGGGCACTTAACAGCCTCAATATCAATCTCGGACTTACAATACGGACAAACCTTTGTTGTCGGGGCAGGCTCATCCTCCGGCTTCTTGTGCAAACGGTCAGAAACATCATTAATGGTTTTAACAATAGCGAAAATAACAAGAGCCATAATAAAGAAATTGATAACCGCCGTAATAAACTTACCGTAGCCGATTGAAGCATCGCCGATTGTTACGGCAAGGTTTGAAAAATCAACCTTACCTAAAATAATACCGAGCAACGGGGTGACAATATCCTCAACGAGCGAGCTGACTATCGCCTGAAACGCACCGCCGATGATAACACCGACCGCAAGGTCAATAACGTTGCCACGCATAATAAACTTCTTAAATTCCGCCAAAAATCCTTTTTCTTTCGGCATAATATACCACCTACTCTGGTTTTTATATATATTAACACATTCAATTCTTTTTTTCAAGATTATTTGGCGTTTTTCACTTTCATTTTGCTTGCCGATATTGTATAATCATTAAAAAGGAGTTGAATGAAATGTCTCATTTTATGGATAAAAACTTTCTTCTTTATAATGATACGGCAAAAAAGCTTTTCTTTAACGGTGCAGAAAACATGCCGATTTTTGACTGGCATTGTCACCTTTCGCCGAAAGAGATTTACGAAAACAATCAGCCAACCGACATAGCCGAGCTTTGGCTCGGCGGCGACCACTACAAATGGCGAGCCATGCGCAGCTTCGGCATTGAAGAAAAATATATAACGGGAGACGCTTCGGGCTATGAAAAATTCAAAGCGTGGGCAAAGGTTTTGCCGGCCTGTATAGGCAATCCGCTCTACCACTGGACGCACCTCGAACTGCAAAGATATTTTGATATTTATGAACCGCTGAGTGAGAAAACCTGCGACGAAATCTGGAACAAGGCTAACGCAAAAATTGCCTCCGGCGGATTCACACCGAGAGAGCTTATCGTCAATTCAAACGTCACCTGCCTTTGCACGACGGATGATGCGGCAGACACGTTGGAATATCACAAGCTCCTTGCCGAGGATAAGAGTTTCAAATGCAAGGTCTACCCTGCATTCCGTCCCGACAAAGCACTCAATATTGAACAACCGACATTTCTTCCCTGGCTTGAATCACTTGAAAATGTCAGCGGTCAAAAAATTGACAGTTACAAAAAGCTTACGGACGTGCTGAAAACGAGAATTGATTTCTTCGCTGAAAACGGATGCCTTGCAAGCGACCATTCCTTTGGTTACGTCCCTTACAGCAGAGCAAGTTCCGAAGAGCTTGAAGCAATATTCAAAAAGGCTGTCGGCGGAAAAGCTTTAAGCACGGACGAGCAGGATAAATACAAAACCGAGCTGTTCAGATTCTTTGCCCGTGAGTACGCCCGTCACGGCTGGGCATGTGAGATTCACATCGGTGCAATGAGAAACAACAACGCAAGAATGTTCAAATCAATCGGACCGGACACAGGTTTTGACTCAATCGGTGACGGAGATATCGCACATAAGCTTTCAAGAATGCTCGACTCGCTTGACGAGGAAGGATGTCTGCCGAAAACAATTCTCTTTGCACTAAACCCGACGGCAAATTACGTTCTCGGCTCAATGCTCGGCAACTTCCAGTCCGGCGAAGCCGCTTCAAAAATTCAGCTCGGTTCCGCATGGTGGTTCAACGATAACATTGACGGCATGAGAGAGCAGATGAAAACCTTTGCCAACCTCGGCGTTCTCGGAAAATTTGTCGGCATGGTTACGGATTCAAGAAGCTTCCTCTCCTACCCGCGTCATGAATACTTCCGCCGAATCCTCTGCGGACTTATCGGCGATTGGGTCGAGCAGGGACTCTATCCCGACGATGATTCACTTGTTGACATAGTAAAAGACATTTCATACAACAATGCCGCCGAATATTTCGGGCTTAAATAAAAATTTCGGGACTGTCACTTTAAATAAGCGGCAGTCCCTTTTCCGTTCTATTCTATTTCATTGCGCAAATCATCAATTCTGTGATGTGCCGACTTAACGGAGCTTTCGACGGCATACATTCTTTCAACAAGATTATTGTGCTTTGCAACCTTTTTCTCAAGCTGTTCAATGCGATATGACGACAGCTTGTTTGCCGCCAGAATTCCGCCGAGGGAACCGACGAGCGTTCCGGCAAACGCAATTAATGAAACCGTTATTTCAGTCAATACGACCACCTCAGTCATTAAAGTAAGGATCGTATTCCGAGAAAATTCCGAGCGGATAGCTCACCTTTTGCGTCGGAATATCATCAGCGGAATAGTCGGAGCAAAGACCGATGGGAGATAAAACTTCAACCGGCTTGGCAACGTCACTTGGCGTTGCCTCAAGCGTAACGGCAAAGGCAGTTACCTTGGCTTTGTTTGCGACTGATGCTCCGAACATCAGTGTAAAGAATATCTCCTCGCTGTATTTGCAGTCGTCGGAAAAGTTATAGCAGCTGTAAAAAGCCTGCAAAACGCTTGCAATCGGAATAATGTGAGTTCCGGCTGTTAACGTCAGCTCCTGTACAAACTGAGTTGCATCCCTTCTCGTTTTATAGTCAAGCTCACCCGAAAAAACCTGATACAAAACGGGATTTATTTTCACCGTGCAGGTCTCCGAGGTCTCGATTCTGACATAACCGTTCAGCGAAATATTGTACGGTGCGTCCAATGCCAGCTTAAATGATGAAATAGGCATTTTTTCAAGCGAATCCGTCGAGCTTATTGTAAAAACATCGCTGTCACTGCTTTTCTTCCATGAGAAATGCTTTATAAACGGCTGCGGCATTCTTCTTGGAATAAAGCGGCTGTTATCTGCCATAACCCTGATTGCATTACCGATAAATTCGGTATATTTGGTTATGCAATAGTTCGTGTATGCTCCGCCGTAAAGGTTGGTTGTCCAAACAAGCTGACAGGAATTAATACCGTAGGTATCAGCGATATAATCGGAAAGATATGCGTTGTTTGAAGCGGCAAGGATAGCCTTATCGGTGTAGTCGGAGTATGTGTAATTATAATTGAAATTGTTGACGAGATCGGCCAGTGCAGTCGCACAATTCGCATGCTGCCTGGTGTAGTAAATCGTACGTCCGGCATAGGTTATGTTGTTAGTATGAAGCTCCAACGCTGCACAAAGCTTATCATTTTTTATTGTTTCAAGATATTTGATAACATTCTGAGTTTCCTTTTGGTCTGCGGCGGCATCGCCCTTTTTGTAGCGGTTGCATGTGTCCCAAAGGTACGGAAAATTATAAGCAAGATTTATTCCGTTTTTATTGTACGTCGAGTTAGTCTTTATTGCATAAGGATTTACCGCAGGTATAACGCAAATTTTCACATTGTTTCGTATTTTATTGAGCGTTTTGTCGCTTTGATAATTTCGGCAAAGGCGATCAAGAAAATGTGAAAGTGAAAGCAACGCACACTTATCCGAGCCGTGGAGACATGTTGCGATAAAAATTGTTTTTTCGTATTTCGCAGGCGTGAAAGAATAAACATACATTGCATATTCTCCGCTTGAATCCGTGCCGATATCCTGTCTTGTGACATAATCCGGAAAATCATTCAAAAGCGAGCTGAGACGAAAATCAAGAAACTTTTGGTACTCCGTTCCGCTCTTTGAAAGCGGCGACACTGCCTCATTGTCCGTAAACTCCTCAGGAAAATACCAATCGGGCTGCAAGGATATTTCATTCCCTCTGCCGCTGTCGGTTTTAAGTCTTTCTATCTCCTCGTTTACTCTTTTTGAAAGTTTCTTTGTGTATTCCTCGGCGGAGCGTTTTAATTCCTTGATTGCATTGATAACAAGCTCGCTGTCCTCCTCGATCCATTCGCCCATCATTTCAATGCCATCTTCAACATGGTGAGCAACGGAATTGGTCGTTATAATCACATCGTCATCATTTATGCCGAAAACACCGATTTGCAATATTCCCTCCTTTTCAATGCACGGTGACGGAATTATACACGCATCTTTATCAAGCGTAACACGATAGTTTTCCGCTCCGTTGATTGAGAAAACGGCCGTTCGTGTAAAGCCGTCCCACACCTTGTCAAATGTAAATTTGCAGCTGTCATAATTTCTGCTGCCGCCTGTGGTTCTGCAGTCCTCGGTTATCTTCAATTTGTTGCCCTCAACCGACATTTTAATGTAATTCATCAGAATTATCCTCCTTGTTGTAATAATTGATTAATTTGTGACCGATTGCAATAAGTTCACGCTTCTGGTCGTAAAAAATCGTCAGCTTACGCTTCGTGTCGTAGGTTTTCAGGTAATTCCCGGAGTCGTATGTCTCCCTTAAAATTTTCCTGTATTTCTTTATAAGCTCTTCAATCAGCTTTGCGGATTCAAGATATTCCTCGCCCAGCTCCTCTAAGGTCTTTTGCACGAATAGAAGCCCCTCCCGTTTTTGAATTTCATCACAATTTCAACGTCAAAGAGAGCCGAATATCTCATGGCCGTGATTATCGACGGTATTTTTTTACCGTTTTCTATTGCCGCCAAATCCCACTCGCTGATTTTCAGGTTTGAAGCAAGCCGTTTTGTCCCTATATCATAGGCAACACGAAGATTTTTGAGTATCTCGCCGAGAGTGCTTGCGTTTCCGTTCTTTGCGGCACAAATTTCAAGCAATTTACTAAGCTTCATCGGAACAAACTCAGCATCGGAAATATCGCTTTGATATCTAATCAGCGGCGTCATTAGCCTCGTCAGCGTATTGTTCGCTCTTACAATCATCTTTGAGACCGCCGCCTGCGACATATCAACAATGCGACTGATCTGCATGACTCCCATGTTTTCGTACAGATACATTTTCATAACCTCCGTCTGCACCGGGGTCAGCTCTTTTTCGATGATATCTTCAACAATCTTTGCCATTGTCACATTACGGATTTGGAATGCAAACTCGTCAAGACAATCCAAAGCCTCGTCAACCGAAAGATCCCCTAACCGCATACATCGCAAAGCCGTCCTCACCTCCCCAATGGATAGAACTTTTTCAGAATAAGTTTTCATATTAACCTCCTGACAATTTTTTTCGGTTTCGTAACCGACACGTCAATCATAATTCTTAAAACGCTTTTTTTGCAGTCAAAAGAGATTTTCTGAAAAAATCCGCCCAAAGATGACCTTTTTCGCAAAAAAAATCAGCACACCCGAAGATGTGCTGAAAAAATATTAATCTGTCAGATTGTTTCCATTGTCTTTGCGATATCAGCTTCGCATGAACGCATTGCTTCAATCGTCCTTTCCCAAAGCGTAGGCAAATCCCATCCGAGCATTTCCGCTCCCTTTTCGATAACGTCACGGGAACAGCCTGCGGCAAACTTTTTGTCCTTATACTTCTTCTTGAGGCTCTTAACCTCCATATCCATAACGCTCTTTGAGGGCCTCATGAGTGCCGCCGCACCGATAAGACCTGTAAGCTCGTCTGTTGCATAGAGCACCTTTTCCATTTCATGCTCCGGCTTAATATCGACTGTCAAGCCATAGCCGTGAGAGCAGATTGCATGAATCATATCCTCGCCGACGCCTGCCTCCCTGAGAAGCTCCGGAGCTTTGATACAATGCTCTTCAGGGTATTGCTCAAAATCTATATCGTGAAGCAAACCGACTATGCCCCAGAATTCCGCATCGTCGCCGTAGCCGAGGTCGTTTGCATACCATTTCATAACGCCCTCAACGGTCAAACCGTGCTGAATATGGAATTTTTCACTGTTGTACCTTTTCAGAAGTTCAAAGGCTTCATCTCTTGTGATATTGCTTTTCATGCATTAACACCTCTTATAAAAAGTTGATAAGCAACGCTTTAACGGTATTATACACCAAGACTGCCAGCTTTTGCAAGCCGAGAGACGGAATAAATTTAAGTATTATTTCAAGCAGCATATCCTGTGAAAAATCGGTATTCACAATCGGATTTTCGCTGTCAAAATCAACCTTTTCGCCGTTTATTATCGTGAAATCAAACGTCCTTGAACCGAACGGCGTGACAGCCCCGACCTGAACGTAATTGACCGTCACCTGTGTTTTGACCCCGGAAGCATTCGGGATATCGCCTGTGAACGGAATCTCAATTCTTCCCCCAACCGGAATTTCGGTCATAAAGCTTTTATCAATCTTTATATCCATACCGTTGCAAGAAACAGATACGATTCTCAAATCATATTTCTTTGAACAATTTTCGATTATTAAGGCGTTATCGCTGTCCGAAACATAACCCTCAACACTGTTATTGAACTTTGCAAAAACAGCCTGACATCGGTTTGTGTCGGCATGAAACTGCGGGAACTCGGGATAAGTATAAATATCGGCACGCTCGTCGTTATACATCAGCGTTGTGATAAGGTCTGTATTGTAGTCGCTCTTTATCGTCATTCCGTGATAGAGGCCGTCAACGAACCAAGTGTATTCCGGCAGATAAGCCGTCGTAGCGTCAACCTCCATTGAGGGAGAAAGATGGTTGTGAGATTCGTTATTACAAACCGTACCGAGAGTCTTGTATCCGTCATTAAATCTTTCGCCGCAAGGTGCACAGGTCGCACCGGTCGAGGACGGAGTGGAAATTATCGCATCTCCGGTCGCCTTGTAGCCGATAATATCTCTGTTGCCGGTGCCGGCGATGATATACACATTTATTCCCGCATCAACACATGCCCGGAGCTTCTCAGTCATGCTCGGATAAATTTCATAATGGAAGCGGTCCGTCCTCTTTATCAGCTCGGCCGAAGCATCGCTGTCAAGATAGCTGTCACGAATTTTTTCGTACTCCTCGGCAGGGACAAAATCCCACATACTGCCCCAAAACTCCATTATGTGACGGACATAGGGAAGAAAATAATGGAGAATATCATCAAGAAAATCAAGGCTTTCGTTCGACAAAAGCCAATGATAATCATTCTCAAACATCATGCCGTTCTCAATGAAATAAAGAAGATTTTCTTCGTCAAATTTTATATCTCCCGTAAAAAAGCCGTATGCGATGGGCGAGCCGCCGATGGCCGGAACCGTCAGCAGAACATTATTGAGCTTGTCGGCCTTCTTTTCACCGTAAAGATTAAGGAAGGTTGCTCCGACCTGTCCGCCGTGGCTGACACAATAGAGATTCACCTTTTCCGCACCCGTGTATTCAAGCACACTGTCAATATACTTATCGAGGTCTGCGGCACACTTTTCAACGTTTCTTCTGAAATCGGTGCTGAAATTGAAAATATAATCATTCCAATCCTCTCCGATGTAGCTGCCGTACATGCCCATAATTTCCTGCTCATACATATACTTGCCGTCCTCATTGGCAAGCAGATATGTATTGCTCGAATCGGCCGCCGTAGACGTATATGTATGCACGTCATAAACGCTTGAGCCGTCGGGATTGCAGCGCATATGCTCAAACATCTCGGCAAATTCTCCGCCGACAGTGTCCGCAATATATTTTGCATTGCCCTTTGTCAGCTCACCTATGCCCTTGGCAAGGTCGATTGAACGGGCAAGCACCCTCTTAAGAATCAAATTGATATCAATACCCCAAACATGGGTTTTTGTGCCGTCCTCATTGTTCATGTAAAGTCCGGATGAGGAATAGCCGGGCACAATTATAATCGGGTAGAATTCGTCGTGCTTGACCTCAACCGCAAATGTCTGTACACTCAATGTTAAGGCGATAACAAGGCTGAGAATAACCGCAATAATCTTCTTCATAAAACCCTCTCCTGCTCAATTTATATTTACATTATATCATCAAAGAAAAGGTCGTGCAATATACAGATATAATAAAAAACAAAGGCCATAATTTACAACTGACGTTTTACCCTCATTGTAAATTATGGCTTATTTCTGTTTTTAAGTTCTGCGTCGAATGCGACAGCCCTCAATTAAGAAAGCTTATGAATAAACAGTCCGCTCATCAGTTTCGGCTCAAACCATGTGGATTTCGGCGGCATGATCTTGCCTGCATCCGCAATATTCATAAGGTCGTCAAGCGTTGTCGGGAACATGGAGAATGCAATCTTCATGTCCGTGTTAACTCTTCTCTCAAGTTCACCGAGACCTCTGATACCGCCGATGAAATCAATTCTCTTGTCTGTACGAGGATCGTCAATACCGAAAATCGGAGAAATAACGTTATTCTGAAGAATCGAAACGTCAAGCTGATCAACAGGATCGTTAGCGTCAAATGTGCCGTCCTTGGCAGTAAGCTTGTACCATGTGCCGTCAAGCAGCATACCGAACGTGTGCTTTTTCTCGGGCTTATATGCGTCCTTGCCATACTCCTCGATATCCATAACTTCGCCGAGCTTAGCCATGAACTCTTCGGATGAATTGCCGTTGAGATCCTTCATTACACGGTTGTAGTCCATGATTTCAAGCTCATCGGTCGGGAAAAGAACTGCAAGGAAGAAGTTGAACTCCTCTTCGCCTGTGTAGTTCGGATTCTGCTCACGGCGTTTCTTGCCAACCTTAACTGCCGAAGCGGCTCTGTGGTGTCCGTCAGCGATGTAGAGTGACTCAATCTGAGCGAATTTATCCGTAATAGCCTTAACCGTTGCAGTATCGTCAATAACCCAAACCGTATTTTCAACGCCCTCGGAAACGAAATCATAAACCGGCATATGACTTGTCTTCCACGCCTCGACGGTCTTGCTTACAAATTCATCGGGACGGTATGTAAGAAAAATCGGGCCCGTGTTAGCGTCACAATAGTCAACGTGATTGATTCTGTCGGCCTCTTTATCGGCTCTTGTAAGCTCATGCTTTTTGATAACATTATTGATATAATCATCAATGGCTGTGCAGCCGACAAGACCTGTCTGGCTTCTGCCGTTCATAATCTGGCGGTAGATATAGATGCACGGAGTCTCGTCCTCCTTGCAAACGCCGTCTGTTACAAGCTTATCGAGGTTTTCTCTTGCCTTAAGATAAACCTTTTCGTCATAAAGGTCTACCGAGGGATCAAGGTCAACCTCTGCCTTATCTACATGAAGAAAGGAATACGGATTTCCCTTAACCATTTCTCTTGCTTCGTCGCTGTTCATTACGTCATAAGGCAATGCAGCAACGTCCTTAGCTCTCTCGGGGATCGGTCTGATCGCCTTAAAGGGTCTGAAAACTGCCATAATATTCACTGCTCCTTGTCTATGCGGTCGGGCAAGCCCAAACCGCTTTATATCAACTTCAATTTTACTATATTTACCTCAGCTTTGTCAACAATATAAAAGAAAAACTGCTCTGAATTAACAGAACAGTTTATCCTAATGTTGATTATTCCTCGCAGCCGAGAAGCCATTCAAGGCTAACGTTAAGTGATTCTGCGATTGCTTTAAGCTCATAATCGGCAACTCCTCTGAGCTGGCCTTCAAGCTTTGAGAGACCTGAAGCGTTGAGGTCAATTCCTCTAATCTGGAGCTGAGCAAGAAGATCCTTCTGCTTCATTCCGATTGCCTTTCTCTGCTGCTCAACCTTGGCACCGATAATGTTCATGTCGCCGAGTGCCTGTTTTCTTGTTCTCATGCTTTTCCTCCTATTTATATAAATAAAAAATTTATTTTTTCTTTTTATATAATAGCATAAAGGAAACTTAAAAACAACAAATAAACCGTAATACCATATTTTTTAGTCATTTATAGACCAAATTCTACCGCAGTTCATTCTTTTTTATACATTTTAACGATTTATGCGGTCAAATTTGCTATTTTGTTATACAATTAACATAACATCATAAAAATTTAGGATTGAAAAAGGCATTCTTCGGTGTTATAATGTCGGTAACAACCCAAAAGGCGGTGTAATTATGAACGATCTCAAAAAAAGAAACCTAACAATGCTCACCGATTTTTACGAAATAACAATGGCTAACGGCTATTTTCTCAACGGCAAAGGTGACACAACCGCACAGTTCGATATGTTCTTCCGAACTATTCCCGATAACGGCGGCTATGCAATAATGGCAGGTGTCGAACAGCTTGTTGAATATCTCGAAAATTTGAGCTTTTCAGATAAAGATATTGAATATCTCCGAGGCAGAGGCTTCTGCGAGGAATTTCTCGACTATCTCAAGAATTTTGAATTTAAGTGCGATATATACAGCGTTCCCGAGGGAACTCCGATTTTCCCCCGTGAACCTATCGTCACTGTTAAAGGCCCTGTTATGCAGGCTCAGTTCATTGAAACCATGGTTCTGCTGGCAATCAACCATCAGAGCCTTATTGCAACAAAGGCAAACCGTATTGTTCGTGCCGCTCACGGCAGACCGATAATGGAATTCGGCTCGAGGCGTGCTCAAGGCTTTGACGGTGCGGTTTACGGTGCAAGAGCTGCTTACATTGCAGGCTGTGCAGGAACGGCTTGCACGATAGTTGACCGTGAATTCGGCGTTCCGGCTCTCGGCACAATGGCACACAGCTGGGTTCAGCTTTTTGATTCGGAGCTTGAAGCTTTCTGTGCTTATGCAAAGGCTTATCCGGACGATTGTACGCTTCTTGTTGACACTTACAATGTTCTTAAATCCGGCATCCCAAATGCTATTGAAGCTTTCAAGCGTGAGGTTCTCCCCCGTGGCTTCCGACCCAAGGGAATCAGAATTGACAGCGGCGACATTACCTATCTTTCAAAGAAAGCAAGAGTTATGCTTGATGAAGCAGGCTTTGAGGACGTAAAAATTGTCGCTTCAAATTCGCTTGACGAATACATTATCAGAGATATGCTTCTTCAGGGTGCAAAGGTTGATTCCTTCGGCGTAGGCGAAAGACTTATCACGGCTTCTTCGGCTCCTGTTTTTGGCGGAGTATACAAGCTCAGTGCGGTTGAAAAGGACGGTAAAATGATTCCGAAAATCAAGCTCAGTGAAAATGCCACCAAGGTTACAACCCCCGGAGCAAAAAAGCTTTGGAGACTCTATGACAATGAATCCGGCAAGGCGCTTGCCGACGTTATCACTCTTGAGGATGAAACGATTGATGACAGTCATGATTATGAGATTTTCGACCCGGACTACACCTGGAAACGCAAGAATGTCTACAACTTCACCGCCCGTCAGCTTCTCCAACCGCTTTTCATCAACGGCAAGAGAGTTTATGAGTATCAGGATATTGACGATATAAAGAAATACTGTCTTGATCAGGTGAATACGCTTTGGGATGAGGTCACAAGATTTGAAAATCCTCACAACTATTATGTTGACCTTTCTCAGCGTCTTTGGGATGTTAAAAACGACCTTATTAAACAGTACAGCAAGAGATAAGAATTTTAATATGAACAGCATAAAGCAGCGGCAAAACTTTCGTGTCTTGCCGCTGCTTTTTAACTTTTCTTTTTGTAAATGAATGCTGCTGTAACTCCGATTACCTGCTTCATTTACCATTCAGTTGAATTAATACTTGAACATAAAGAAAATCGTAATGCCAAGTGTAAGAATAAAGAAAACGATTGCGGAAATTTTTGTAAGCTTAACAAGCTTCTGTTCCATAGTTCTGCCCTTACTCTTGCCGAAGAATGTGTCGGCACCGCCGGAAATTGCTCCTGAAAGACCTGCCGAACGGCTCTCCTGAAGAAGAACGACGATTATAAGGAAAACTGCAAGAATTATAAGAATTGCTCCGAATACATACTGCAAAGCACTCATAATCAAACCTCCATAAGTATTTTTACCGATTTATTTTAGCACACACTTTCACAAAATGCAATAGTAATTACCATAATTTTTTCAGAAAGCAACACATTTCAATGAATTATTGCGAAAAATCGGGTCATTATAATATCAGGCGGCAGAAAACAAGCCGCCGTCAGCGGAAATTATAAATAATCAGCGTTTGCAATTTTCCGCTGTTCGCCGTTCACTTTTTATGGTGAGCGGCGATTTTTATTTAGGTTTTATCAAACGATCAATGTTCTTTCATATAAGCGAAAGCTGTTCGCCTGCGTCCTCCGAACTCAGAGTTGCACCCGATGCCGGCAGATTTTTTGTCTTGTATCTGTACGGCTTTGCGAATTCACCCTTATGATAATCCCTGACAAGCTTTACCACATGGCCTTTTTTGAGCGTCATAACCGCAACACCCTGCGTATCCTTGGTTGTCTTGGGTGCTATCGCTCCTGTGTTGAACAGCAGGAGCTTCCCTGCCGTCGATTCAAGAACAAGGTCGCAGTCCTCTTCAATCTTTCTGATTGCAGCTATGGGCGACTTATTGCTGTACGCCTTGATAAGCTTCTTTCTGTTCGTCTTGGTCTGATATGACGAAAGGTCAACCTTGGCGACCTTTCCGTTCTCAAAGAAGAACATCACATAGCCCTTATAGTCAAGCGTCGGCAGCATATAAATCGTATTCTCGCCGCTGTCCATTTGGAGCTTGTTGGCAACAAAATCACCGAGCTGGCTCGCCTTGCCAAGGTCAAAATCGGCCGCCTTTGCCTTATATACCTGGCACTGATCCGTAAAGAACAGCAATTCCGTATTGTTCGTCGCCTCAATTTCAAGCAGCATTTCGTCGCCCTCTTTGAGCTTCTGCTCACCGCTCATTCTGAGTGCCTGCGGCGTAATTTTCTTGAAATAGCCATCTTTGGAGAAGAAAAGAGTTACAGGGAAATCGGGGATTTCTTCCTCGACCTCTTCCTCGGCAACCTCGGAGGCGAAAACAATCTGAGTTTTTCTGTCCTGACCGTATTTATTTTCAACATCGGTCAGCTCATTTACAAGGATTTTCTTTATCTTCGACTTATGAGCTAAGATATCCTCCATCTTTTCGATGTCGGTTCTGAGCTGTTCAATATCCTGCGTTCTCTTGAGAATATACTCACGGTTGAGGTGGCGGAGCTTGATTTCTGCAACATAATTCGCCTGAATTTCGTCAATGCCGAAGCCTATCATCAAGTTCGGAACAACTTCACTTTCTTCCTCGGTTGAGCGGATTATCTTAATCGCCTTGTCGATATCGAGAAGAATTTTCTGCAAACCTTCAAGCAAATGAAGCTTATCCTTAGCCTTGCTCAAATCGAAATAAACTCTGCGCTTAACGCACTCGGTTCTGAATGCAATCCACTCGTTGAGTATCTCTCCGACACCCATGACCCTCGGTGCACCGGCAATCAGCACGTTGAAGTTGCAGGAGAACGTGTCCTCAAGCGGAGTGATTTTATAAAGCTTCTGCATAAGCTTGTCGGGGTCTGTGCCCTTTTTGAGGTCGATTGTGATTTTAAGACCCGACTTGTCCGTTTCATCACGAATATCGCTGATTTCACGCAGTGAGCCGGACTTGAATTTTTCAATAACCTTGTCGATTATCGCTTCAGCTGTTGTTGTCGGCGGAATTTCAGTTATATCAATGCACTTTCCGTCTTTATCATAATTATACTTTGCCCTTACCTTGAAGCCGCCACGGCCTGTTTTGTAAATTGAATCAATAACATCTCTGTCATAGAGAAGCAAACCGCCGCCGGCAAAGTCCGGAGCTTTGAGCGTTTCGGAAATATCGGCCTCGGGATCTTTAATGAGTGCAATCGTCGTCTCACAAAGCTCACGAAGATTGAACGGGCAAATTGAGCTTGCCATACCGACGGCAATGCCCGTAGTCGGGTTGGCAAGAATACTCGGGAATCTTACAGGTAAAAGGCTCGGTTCTTTCATCGTATTATCGTAGTTATCGACAAAATCCACCGTATCCTTATCAATTTCGGCAAAAAGCTCCGTACAAATCGGAGCAAGCTTCGCCTCGGTGTATCTCGGAGCCGCCCACTGCATATCCCTTGAGTATGCCTTACCGAAGTTTCCCTTTGAGTCAACAAACGGGTGCAAAAGTGCTTCGTAGCCTCTTGAAAGACGAACCATTGTATCGTAAATCGCAGCATCGCCGTGCGGATTGAGCTTCATCGTCTGTCCGACAATATTCGCCGACTTAGTCCTTGCACCGTTGATAAGTCCCATTTTATACATTGTATAAAGAAGCTTTCTGTGAGAGGGCTTAAAGCCGTCAATCTCGGGAATCGCACGGGAGAGAATAACGCTCATTGCATAGGGCATATAGTTTGTTTCAAGCGTTTCTGTGATATTCTGACGTAAGACATCACCCGCGCCGAGAATATGGGTATTCTGATCCATTTTTTCAATGGGCTTTTCAGTTTTCTTTTTCTTAGCCATTCATACCACCCCTCTCAGCTTAAATCGAGCATATCGATATAAAGATGTCCGTTATCGGCGATATGTTCCTTACGTCCTGCAAGGTTATCGCCGAGCAGCATATCGAATATCTGTGCCGTTTTCTCTGCGTCCTCCGGAAGAATCTCGACAAGGCGGCGGGTTTCGGGATTCATAGTCGTCATCCACATCATGTCCGCCTCGTTTTCACCGAGTCCCTTTGACCGCTGAATTGTATATTTCTGATTGCCTATCTCCTCGAGAGCCTGAGTTTTCTCCTTTTCGGTATAGGCGAACCAAACCTGATCCTTCGTATTGATTTCATAAAGCGGAGTTTCCGCAATAAAGACCTTGCCCTCCTCGATGAGGGTCGGCATAAGTCTGTATATCATTGTCAAAATAAGAGTTCTTATCTGGAAGCCGTCAACGTCGGCATCGGTACAGATAATAACCTTATTATATCTGAGCATATCGAGATTAAACTGTGCAAGGCCCTTCATCGCCTTGCTCTTAACCTCAACGCCGCAGCCGAGAACCTTAATAAGGTCGGTTATGATCTCGCTTTTAAAAATTCTGTCGTACTCAACCTTGAGACAGTTGAGAATTTTTCCTCTGACGGGCATAAGAGCCTGGAACTCCGAATTCCTTGCCTGCTTACAGGCGCCGAGAGCAGAATCACCCTCCACGATGAAAAGCTCACGTTCGCTTGCATCCTTGGTTCGGCAATCAACAAATTTCTGAACTCTGTTTGCAAGGTCATTCGAGGTTGAAAGTGTCCTTTTAAGGCTCTGACGTGTTGTCTCCGCCTTAACTCGGCTTCTCATGTTGACGAGCACCTGATTGGCGATTTTCTCGGCCTCTGCCCTGTTCTCTATGAAATAAATTTCAAGCTGATGCTTGAAGAAATCTGTCATTGCTTCCTGGATAAATTTATTTGTAATGGCTTTCTTCGTCTGATTCTCATATGAGGTCTGAGTTGAGAATGCGGAAACGACAAGAATCATACAGTCTTCGATGTCCTCAAACTTGATTTTCGGGTCATTCTTTACATATTTTCCGTTCGCCTTGAGATAAGCGTCAATCTGATAGGTAAAAGCGTTTCTGACTGCCTTTTCGGGTGCGCCGCCGTGCTCAAGCCAGCTCGAATTGTGGTAATACTCCTTAAGCTGATTTTTGTTTGAAAAGCAAAGGGCAGAATTTATAAGCACCTTGTAATCGTTGAGGTCGTCACGGTCACGTCCGACACGCTCGGCTTTCCACGTCTGCACACCTGTCATTGCGTTATCGCCGGCAATCTCTTTGACATAATCGGTGATGCCGTCCGTGTAGCAATATTCAAATGTTTCAAACTGTGTCTTGTTAAGCTGATTTTTAAGAATAAACTTAACTCCTGCGTTGACTATTGCCTGACGCTTTATGGTGCTCTGATAGTATTCAAGCGGAATGTCAATATCGGTAAAAACCTTGAGGTCGGGTCGCCATCTTATGCGTGAGCCTGTGTCCCTCTTGGTGTACTTTTCCTTTTCCATCTCGCCGACAGCCTTGCCCTTTTTGAAATTGAGCTTGTAGCACCAGCCGTCACGGTGAATCTCGGCCTCCATGTACTCCGAAGCGAACTGAGTTGCGCAAAGTCCGAGACCGTTAAGTCCGAGAGAATATTCATAGCTGCCGCCGTTGTTCGTATTGTACTTGCCGCCTGCATAAAGGGTGCAGAAAACAAGAAACCAGTTGTAGTTCTTTTCTTTCTCGTTATAGTCAACGGGAATTCCTCGGCCGAAGTCCTGAATTTCAACCGACTTATCGAGAAAGCGAGTGATAATGATTTTATCGCCGAAACCCTCACGAGCCTCGTCAATAGAGTTTGATAAAATTTCAAAAACGGAATGCTGACAACCTTCCAATCCGTCGGAGCCGAAAATAACAGCCGGACGTTTACGAACCTGATCCGGTCCTTTAAGTGCCACGATGTCGTTATTTCCGTAGCTTGTCTTTTTTGCCATAGAAATGACCATTCCTTTCCTTAAAGCGATACTTTCCAAAATACAAAGTATATTTTACACTATATCTTGTGGTTTAGTCAAGCTTTTTTGCACAGGAATAAGGCTTAAGACCGGGCCTTGCACACAAAGCAAAAACTGTCCCGAATAAATCGGAACAGTCATTTCATTGCTATGTAGCTTATTTAATAATCTCGCCCATCATGCCGGGAGTTGCAAAAGCTGCGTTTGACTCGTCTGTGTCAATGTGCATTGCAAGAGCATACTTGGGGCTTACTCTTACAACAACGTCGCCGAAAGCAAGTGAACGACCGTTGGAGTTAATCTTAACGGAAACGATTTCCTTATCCTTGAGGCCGAATTTCTCTGCATCCTCGGGAGTTGCATGAATATGACGCTTTGCAACAATAACACCCTCGCTAAGCTCAACCTCGCCTGCAGGACCTACAAGCTTGCATGCGCCGCTGCCTGCGATATCGCCCGACTCACGGCAGGGAGCGTTTACACCGATTGAACGTGCGTCGGAAGCTGAAAGCTCAACCTGAGTCTCGGGACGAACGGGACCGAGAATTGAAACAGCGGGGAAGCTGCTCTTGGGTCCGATAACCTGAACTCTTTCGTTTGAAGCGAACTGACCGGGCTGGGAAAGGTCCTTCTTCTTGGTAAGCTCATATCCCTTGCCGAAAAGAGTTTCGAGAACCTCCTGTGTGACATGAACGTGGCGAGCCGATGTTTCGACTAAAACCTGATTTGACATTTTAAATAACCTCACTTTTATTGGTTTCCGCAGATATTATAAGCCTTTTTTTTACAAATTGCAACAGTTTTTATCATTAATGCAACATCATATTTATTGACGAAACAGTTTGAAAATGATATAATGATTTTATGCTTTGCAAGAAGAGGAAAACACTATGACGAGGGATATTAGCGATAGAATTAAATTTGTCGGCTTTATAATGACAATCTTTATTGTTATTTATCATTGCCAATATCATTTTGATTCCGTAAATGTAATTGATGAGCGAATTAATACGACCGTTATTTCTTTTGCCGAATCGCTTGCGTATATTGCATTGTGCTGGTTTTTCTCAACAAGCGGCTTCCTCCTTTTCAGAACTCTTTCAATGAAGAATTACACGGAAAAGGTGAAGAAAAGAGCCTTCACTCTTCTGCTCCCGTTTGCAATATGGGAAGCGGTAACCGTTGCGTTGAACACAGTCATTTTGCTATTGGCACACAAATCACCCGATCCGTTACAGATACTCAGGAAAATGCTTGATGTTATCATTCTAAGGGATTGGCCGTCGGATACGGCACTTTGGTATATTTATGTGCTGTTCTTTTGGACACTTTTATCGCCGATACTTTTGCTTGTTTTCTCAAACAAAAAAGTCGGATGGTGTGCAACCGTTGCAGTCACTTTTGCAATATATATTTTTAGTGCCACGGAAAATGTGCTGTTTGAAAGAATCACATCCTACGGATACATGTGGAGCATCTTGACCTATTTCCCTGCATTTATGATCGGTGCATTTATGGGGCGCTTTTCCGAAGGCTCTGACGGGACGGATAAGATGAAATATGTTCTTTCGCTTATCATTCTTGCGCTTGCCCTTGAAATCGGTTTTCCGGGAATTACGGCCAAAACAACCGCTAAAATTCTTCCGACTCTGCTGTTGTATTTCACTCCGATGATACCTGCGGTAAGAGACAGAAAAATATATCATCTTTCGTTCATGATTTATGCGATACATAAACCCATGAGCATTATAAAGGATTATATGCTGAAATTTTTCTTTAAAATTTCGCCGTATACAAGCGTTGCCAATATTGCGGTTCGCATAATTTTTCCGATATTTATTGTCGCTTTGGCGGCCGTTGCTTACAAGGTTATTCAAAGGATTTCGCCTAAGCTTCTGAGAGCGGTAACCGGCGGCAGAGTATAAAAATCAAATTCAATCAAGGTATATGCCGGGCTTGCGGCCGCTGCCTTATTAAGGGGACATAATGAAGAAAAAAACATTAAATTCAATTCCGAAATTGCCGACGGCGGTTCAGGTGACTTGGTATATCTGCCGAGGACTTCTTTTTATATGGGGCGCGGTCATGCTTTTCACCGGCTACACAACGGAATTTCTTGAAGCGGTTTTTGCGATAATTTTTACTTTCCTTTGGGATCTTTTTCAACTCCTCGGCGGAAAGACATTCATCACACTCTTCCCACACCGTGTGCAGACCATGCTCAATCTTTTGATCTGCTTCGGCGTTGTTGTCGGCTCAACAATAAATAAATTCACAACCTTTGAGCATATTGACATTCCCGAGCATTTCTTTGCCGGTTATATCGCAGCAGCGGGCAGCTATGAGCTGGCGGTCATAATTCAAAGCAGACAGCCGAAGGATAAAAAGCTCAGCCCTGCACTGGCGGCGATGTTCGGCCTTGCGTTTTCGGTTACGCTTTTGACCGGCTGGGAATTCTACGAATTCACAATGGACAGGCTCTATGGGCTTAATCTCCAGCGTTCGGGCTTCAATACCGAAGCGGGACTTCTCGACACCATGACCGACCTGATTATCGGAGCGGCAGGCGCACTCACGGGAATGTTTATCACTGCATTCTCAAAAGCAGGATTTTTCAAAAAGAAAGGCAAAAAGAAATGAACAGAAACACGACAAAAATAATTTCTCTCATTCTTGCCGGACTTATGATTCTCGGCACACTGACAGGAATTATTACCGCTTTGCTCCATTGACAGAGGATAATCAATTTGATAAAATATAATTATACGGATTAAGAAAGGATAGTGAACGTAATGAAAAACAATGTTAAACGCATCAGCGCATTATTTACGGTAATTGTGCTGTGCTTCTGCGTTGCGTTTGAAGCGGCGGCCGCCGGCTATCCCGACTACTATCCGAATACTCACAGAAATACAGGCTCGCATATTGCCGATTTGCTCGGAGTTGCCAAAACTCAGCTCGGCTACACGGAGCTTAACAGTTCAGGCAATCCGATTCCGTCCACAAGCGACGGCGGTTACACAAAATACGGTGCTTCCTTCGGCGAGCCGAACGGCGCATGGTGTGCATACTTTATCTCATGGTGCGCTTCGCAGGCAGGTATCCCTTCCTCTATAGTACCTCGACTCGGAAACTGCGGAACACTCACCGATTGGTATCAGAGCAGGTCGATTTATTATTCACGCTCTTCGGGCTATGTTCCCAAACCCGGCGATATGGTATTCTTTAACTGGAGCGGCGGTTCAAGCGCACAGCATATAGGAATTGTTACCGGCGTTTCAGGGAACAACCTCTACACCATTGAGGGCAACACCGGCGGTGACGAGGGATACATGTGCAACGGAAGAACAAGGGGTCTGAATGCCTCATATGTTCTCGGCTACGGCGTTCCGAAATATAACGACGCTTTAACCTATGTCGGTTCATATGCCTTTGCGGCATCCGTTTCCTCCTCGAGCGGTTCACATTCCAATTCAACGGCATACGGCAGCAATCTCTCGGTCGTAACTACCACGGCAACGAGCATAACCAGCAGTGACGCAACACTGAACGGTTCAATAAAAAACAGCGGCGGCAACTATATCTCTTCGGCCGGATTCTACTTCGGCGCAAACAAAAACAACCTTGCCAAATATCCCGTTGTTTCCGGTTCTTCAAGCAATGAAATTCCGCTTAGCTTGGATATAGCGAAGAAATTCGGCAAGCTTAAGCCGAATACAACATATTATTACAGGGCTTACGCAACAATCAACGGCAACCTTTACACAGGTCCGATGTACGCCGTCGTAACAGTCAGCGACAAGCCGCAGCAGCTTGTTCTCAGCGAAACCACGGTCAATGTCGGCATCGGTCAGACAGCCGAAATTATGTGGGCACAGCTCCCCGTCGGCTCGACCGACAAGGGCGTGACATGGACTTCCTCCGACCCGAGCATTGCGGTTATCAGCAATACCGGCATTATAACCGGCATGGGGTACGGCAAGGTAACGCTCACGGCGACGACCAATTACGGTTCGGCTTTTTCTTCGGTTGACGTTAACGTTTTGATAGGCAAGCCGCAGAATATTAAGTTAACAAATATCACCAAGGATGAAATAGGCATAAGCTGGGATAAGGTCGATAAAGCAAAGGGCTACATAATTTACCGCTGCGAAAGCTCTGACGGTAAATTCAAGGAACATAAAAAACTTGACGGCAGCACCACAAGCTTTATTGACAAGGACGTCAAAGAAGGTCACAGATATTATTACAAGCTCAAGACCCTTGCCGACAAAGAAAAATACGACAGTGATATCACTGAAATCATGTACATCACGGCCAAACTCCCCGCTCCCGTTATTTCAAAGGCCGAAAACGATAAAAACGGATTTGGCAATCTCACATGGGACAAGGTTGACGGAACAGAAAAATATGTTGTTTACCGTTCAAGAGCCGTTGACGGTGTTTATGTTGCAATCAGCGACGTAAGGGGCACAAGCTTCACCGATTTCTCGGCAAACAAGCCGGGCGAATACTTCTACAAGGTAGTCGCATATGCAGCCAACGAAAAGGCAACCAGCTCATTCTCCGAGGTCGCTTCGGTAACAGTCACAAGCGTATATGCCGATGAAAATGAGGTTGAAACCGTAAAAACACTTGAACGTCAGCGAGAAAAACAATTTGACGAAGAAAACGTCTTCACAAGCAAAACAGGCTTACTTAACATAATATAAAGCTAATCGGCAGTACCGAAACGGTACTGCCGATTAGCTTTATATATTACCCAAAATAATCAAGAATTGAATTATTATGTGCCGCACGCCCGGCTTTAAATTTTTTGAGATTTTTTACAGCGGGTTCATATCCCATTGCGGCGGCCTTTTCCACCCACGGCATACCCTCATTGTACATCATTTTAGATATATATATGCATCCTACCTCATACATTGACGGAACATATCCCAAATTTGCCGCTTTCATAAAATATGGAAATGATGTTTGTCTGTCAGCACCCGGAATACCTTTTTTTGAACATATGTATCCCAAATTATGCCAAGCCTCCGGTTTATTCCCTTTCATTGCCGCTTCTTTAAAATACGGGAATGCTTCTCTTAAGCGATTTCTAATTATATAAATACAACCTACAGTAAAACAATCATCAACATATATCGAACCATTTTTTGACGGATTAAATCTTATGGCATTTCCAAAATATTCATATGCTTTTTCTATACTTTTAGAAATTCCAAGCCCATTATAATACATTTTTCCAATATTATGATAGGCAAGATAATTACAGTTATCAGCTGACAATGCCTTTTCAAACCAGTTAAAAGCTTGTCCGTAATCCTGACATACATCATTTCCGTCCCTATACATTACGCCAAGGTGGTTCATAGCATCGGATAATCCGCCTTTAGCTGCCTCGTTAATCAGTATATAGGCTCTCTGATAGTCAAGTGGATAGCCATCTTTCCCGTAATAAAAATTACAGCCTTGTTTATATGTTTCAATTATTTTTTCGTCCATTTTTTCTTCTCCTTTAAGTATCTTCCGATTAACTGAAAGTGCAAATATTGTATTATTTACGCTTATCACTTAATCATCAGCTGCTTTATCTGTAACGATATATTTTTTCGGAATCCAACGTATCAGAAAATTCTTTTCCTGCTTTTCGGATTGCTTTAAGCCCCGGTGCTGCCGCTTTTGCAACGCTAACAACCTTATCCATGTCAACGTTCAGATTCAATCCTCCGCTTGCTTTTGACGGGTCACTTATCGCTTCTATCAACAATTTACAATTATATGCCCTACACCTTTTCTTTGCCGTAAAGATATCTGCAAACACCCAAAAGCCAAAACCGCCTGCAGTTATTACTTTTAAAATTCCCGTACCTATTTCCTTTAACAAAAATCGATCAAGTCCAACCGGACCGCCGATCACCGAAATTCCCAGCATTAGGGTCGGATTGATAAAGTGAATATCTTGTAAGGAATACATAAGCTCCTCAGGAGCAGTCAGCAAGGCCGCTACCAGCTCAGTTTGAGAATAATCTTTGTTAGGAAACAAATAATCTCTTTTTTCTTCCAAAAATGCAATCGCACTGTTTTGTTCCATTTTAAATCTCCTTTCACATGTTCCAAGCTATCCAGCTTGCCGCTGCAGCTGTTTGCTGATTTGCCGCTGCCGAAATAGCTGTATTTTTTTCGATTTGTTTTGTTGTAACATCTATCCTGTTTACGGTTTGGTTAATATTTGTTAACGTCCTGTTTGCCTGCTGCATTTCGCTTAAAAGCAGCTGTTGATTTGCTTCTATTTGCAGTGAAATATTCTTTATCTCTTCCAATGTTGTAATGATAGCACGATTCTGCATGTCAATTTCATAGGTATCATAGATTCCGCCATGTCCTTGAATCGCATTACATCTTCCTGTCTGCAAATATCCGAGCATAGTGGCTGCCGCACAAAAAGACCTGTACCTTTCCGGGAGTACGTTAACAGCATAGATATCTCGAAGACTGCTTTTGGCATCCTGCAAAGCCGTAAAAATTTCACTTTGTTTTTCTTTAATTTTCAATTCCTCTTCTTTGCTGTTAATTCTGTATAACTCTGCTTGATTTTTTCTGTTTTTCACTAATGCCTCCGATGCACTGTTTACATCGAATTTTTTCATTTGAGAAATGCTTTGTTTATTCTTAAAATATCGGTTAATGTTATATATACCAAAGAAAAACAGAAAAATCCCTCCCCAAACAAGTGGGTAAGCAGCTTCCGTATATTTTGTAATGCCCGATTTGTTTAATACAAAAATAACTAATAAAACCATTATGATAACTATAAAACCGATTACAGATAAAACAGCTCTTTTCAAAAATTTTTTGCTGTCCTTTTTTCTAATGTTTGCCTGAGCGGCATATCTAAGGTTAAGTGCTTTATTTTCATTTATACCCTGTGAAACTGCGTTGTCCAAGCTATTTCTTTTCCGATAAAGCATTTGCAGCTGATTATTGGCGGTATTCATTGCATTTGTCCAAATCCAAACGTATTTTTCAAATTCAACGACATATTCCAAATATTGACTCATATACACCGGATCGTTATTATTAGGCATTTTTTTCATCTCTCTTTCTAATACTACTTTATCTTATTTTATCCTACTTTATAGTATTTGTCAATACAAATTCCGACAATGAGTTATAATTCTATTGAAATAATTGGTTAAAGGTGAGCACAATGAAACCTCTTAAAGAAAAAATCAGCATTACTATTGACAGCGATCTCCTTGAACGTCTGCGCCTTGAAGCGGAAGAAGATGACCGTTCTTTATCACAATATATTAACATCGTCCTTAAAGAACATATTAAAAAAATGGACTCGACTTCAAAATAAGCTTATATGACTGATTTCGACAGTACCCTTTTCGGTGCTGTCGATTTATTTTTAATATTGCTTTTAGCCAATTATTATTATATAATTGTATCATTAAAGCACGGAGGACGAAGGGATCATGCTCAGACTTGTAACAGGACGAATAGGATGCGGCAAAACAACACGCATTTATGAAGAAATCCGTAAAAAGACAGAACAGGGCGGCGAGGTTACACTCATCGTCCCGGAGCAGTATTCCTTCCATACGGAGAAGAAAATGCTTGAACTGCTCGGCGCACGGGGTGCGGACAAAGTCAGCGTTGTCAGCTTCTCTTTCCTGGCAAAAAATCTTTTGAAAAAATACGGACTGAATTCAAAAAAAGCTCTTGATGACAGCACCCGTGCAATGCTCATGAGCGTTGCTCTTGATGAGGCCGGCGACGATTTGCAGGTCTATTCACGCCACAGATACAGCCCTGCCGTTATTTTGCAGATGCTCAAGACGCTTAAGGATTTCCGCCAGTGTTCCGTGACCTCAGATAAAATTGAAGAAACCCTCCCAAAGCTGAAGCCGTCACTTCTCAAAGACAAGCTCGGCGAAATCCTGCTTATCGACAGAGCCTACACTGCACTGGTTGAACAGAATTACTTCGACGACGACTGCGCACTCGATGTTCTTTGCACCGTACTGGACAAGCACAGAGATTTTGACGGTGCAGAGGTTTTTATCGATGGATTCCGTGGCTTCACAGCACAGGAATATGCCGTGCTCGAAAGAATTATGAGCCAAGCTGCCGAGACTTGGGTGACAATATGTGTTGACAAATCCGATGATGAATTCGGCGTTTTTGCCCACACTCTCAGGACAAGACGAAAGCTTATACGCTGCGCTCAAAAAAGCGGGACCGATATTGCAAAGCCGGAACAGCTCACCCGTGACGAGGGCGTTGACCCGGAGCTTGACACGCTCGAAAAGGGTCTTTATTCGGGCGGTGCGGATATATATGATGAGGAAACAAAAAAAATCACACTTTGCTCCGCCGAAGATTTTGAGAGCGAATGTGAGTTTGTGGCCTGCACAATAAAACGGCTTATCAGAACGGAAAATATTCGCTGCCGTGATATAGCCGTTATCTCACGAAGCGAGAACAACTATTCACGGCAAATCCGTTCGGCTCTCATCAAAAACGGCGTACCTGTTTTCGAGGACAAGCGTCAACCGATAACCTCAGAGCCGCTGATTGAATTCGTCAGAAGTGCGATCGAAATCGGTACATCCGGCTTCTCGACCGATGCGCTCATGCGCCTCGCAAAGACTGGGCTTACAGACCTTACGATTGAAGAAATCGCTAAGGTTGAAAATTATGCGCTTATGTGGCAAATAAACGGCAAAAAGTGGCTCGACGAATGGACCGCTCACCCGAACGGACTGGGCGAAAAAATGCTTGAAAAGGATACCGCAGAGCTTAAAGAAATCAACGATGCGAGAATTAAGCTCGTTGCACCATTGCAAAAATTCCGAGTAAAGCTCAAGGACTTCACGTCGACTGAAGCGGCACAGGCCATTTATTACCTGCTCATTGATATGAATGTTGCCGAGAACCTCAAAAAGCTTGCAATCAAGCTAAATGAGCGTTCTCAACCGGAGCTTGCCGCCGAGCAGAACAGGATATGGTCACTGGCAATGGAAATGCTCGACCGTATTGCAGAATCGCCCAAGGGGGTAAGATTAACTCCGTCAAGATTCAGGGATCTTTTTGACTTGCTCGTTTCTACCTACTCCGTCGGCAATCTGCCGCAGGGTCTTGACGAAATCACAATCGGCAGTGCAGACAGAGTTAAGACCTCTGCACCGAAAATTGTTTTCGCCGTCGGAATGAACGACGGAGTTTTCCCGATGATTCCGAATTCCGACGGAATCTTTTCCGAGAATGAACGCCGTGAGCTTGCCGAATTTGAACTAAAAACCGACGACAGCTTTGAAGAAAAAATGATGGAGGAGCGTTTCATTGCTTATAACACGCTTTGCTCAACCTCCGACAGACTTTACGTTACATATCTTCGCAAGGACATCAACGGCACACAGGTTTCGCCCTCTGAAATTGTTACACAAATGAAGAAGCTTTTCCCGAAGCTCACTGTTATTGACACCGTTGACACTGATAATATCGAGCGAATCGAGAGCGTCGAAGGAGCTTTTGACATTATGGCGGAGCTGACGCAGAGAAAAGACGTTCTGCACAGCACGCTTGAAAAATATTTTAAGGATATCCCGGGCTACTCCGACCGCCTTGCGGCACTTAACCGCGGTGTTAACAAAGAAGAAATTAAAATCAGCGACCGAGAAATCGCAACCAAGCTTTTCGGGCTCAACATGTATATGTCGGCTTCGAGAACCGAGGTTTATCACAAGTGTCCGTTTGAATATTTCTGCAAATACGGTCTTAATGCTCAGCCGAGAAAGACCGCCGAGCTTGACCCGATGCAAAAGGGCACGGCGATACATTATATACTTGAAAAGCTTATATCAATATACGGCAGTGACGGACTTTGCGCCATGAAAAAGGCCGACCGTGACAAATGTGTTTTTGATATTCTTGAGGAATATTTCAAAGAGAACCTTACCGCCGGTGAGGAAATGGGCGAAAGATTCGACTACCTTTTCCGTCAGCTCGGATTGACCGTCTGCGAGGTTGTTGACAGGCTTGTTGCGGAATTTGCAAACAGCGATTTTGTGCCGGTCGCATTTGAGCTGAGCATAGATAACGACGGCGAGGTTGATACCTACAATATTCCTCTCCCCGACGGCGGAATACTGAAGCTGAAAGGCTCGGTTGACCGCGTTGACGTTGCCGAGCAGAACGGAGCAAGCTACGTCAGGGTTGTCGATTACAAATCCGGCGGGAAAAAATTCGACCTCAACGAGGTTTTCTATGGACTGAATATGCAAATGCTCATCTACCTTTTTGCCATATGGAAAAACGGTTTCAGAGATTATAAGAACATTATCCCGGCCGGAATTCTATACATGCCCGTCAACGCTCCCTTTGTTGAAGCAGAGCGTGATGAGGACGAAAAGACGATTGAACAGAAGAAACTCAAGGGTACAAAAATGAACGGCATGGTTCTCGATGACAGCCGTGTAATTTACATGATGGATAACAGCGGAAGCGGAATGTTTGTGCCTGCCGCAATCAAAAAGGACGGTGCAAACGGCGGTACGCTTATTTCGATAAAACAAATGGAGCTTCTGATGAAGCGATGCGAAAAGATTCTTGAAAAAATGGCGGTTGATCTTCATAACGGAATTATTCATGTTATGCCGGCGCACGCAGTCAACAGTCAAAGTCCATACAATAATGTTTGTAAATACTGCGACTATGCGGACGTTTGTCACGTTGACGAGAACACGCCGGCAAGGGAAATCGCAAGTCCGAATCATATTGAAAGCTTGCAGAAATTAGGAGGTGATGAGGATGCCTGATTGGACAAAAGAACAGAAAAAAGCAATCGATTCACGTCATGGCTCAATCCTCGTTTCCGCAGCGGCAGGCTCGGGTAAGACGGCGGTTTTGGTTCAGCGTGTTATTGAAAGGCTCAAGGATGAAGATAACCCATGCCCTGCCGACGAACTTCTCATTGTCACTTTCACCAGAGCCGCAACAGCACAGATGAAAGAGAGAATCTATCAGGCACTCATGTCCGAAATTGACAAAGCTCCCGACAGTGACCTGCTAAAACGTCAGGCACTCCTGCTGCCGTTTGCAAAAATCAGCACGATTGACAGCTTCTGCAACGACATTGTTCGCGAAAACTTTCATGATATCGACATTTCTCCGGACTACGGCATTCTTGACAATTCACAGCTTGCTTTGATGTGCGACGACGCTGTTTCGAGGGTCATGGACGAACTTTACAAAGAGAATTCACCAGAGTTTACGGAGCTTGTCGGCATAATGGCAAACGGCACAGATGATAGTGCACTGACCGACCTTATATGCAAGCTTTATAACGATTCAATGGCATTTGCAAGGCCGGAGGAATTTCTTTACGGACTTTCGTGCGTATATCATAACGACATTCCTCTGGAAGACCATTTATGGGGAAACATCATTATAGATTACGCTGCTCAATCTATTGAATACTGCCTAATGCTCTGCGAAAAAATGTATGATGCAGGTATAGCCGACCCGATTGTCGGTGAGAAATACAGCGTTGGAATTGCCAACAACACAGCTATGTTTGAAGAGCTTGCAAAAATAATAGAACATGGCTCATGGGACGAGATACGGAATGCCATTTCCTCCGCCTCCGTCGGCAGTCTCGGTCGCTTGCCAAACAAGTATTCTTCCGCTCAGTCCGAATCGGTCAAGGCACAGAAAAAAGTTCTTTCCGATCAACTGAAAAAGCTCACTGCACTTTTTTGTGCATCCGAGAGCGAAAACAAAGATGATATGAACTATCTTGAACCAATCGCCGAAAAGCTCATTGACGCGGTTGTTAGATACGGCGAAATTCTCAACGAAGAAAAGAAGGCGGCGAACAGCTATGATTTTTCAGACATCTGCCATTTTGCGCTGAAGCTGCTGGTGAGCTACGATAAAGACGACAAAGCGCATAAAACGCCGCTTGCGGAAAGCTTTGCCGAACGCTTTGAAGAAATCCTTGTTGACGAATATCAGGATGTCAACGATTTGCAGAATACACTGTTTTGGGCAGTTTCAAAGAATGAAACGAATATGTTCACTGTCGGCGACGTTAAGCAAAGTATCTATCGTTTTCGTCAGGCAATGCCCGAATTTTTTCTTCAAAAGAGAAAAGCACTCAAAAATTTCGAAGGAGATAACTATCCGGCAAAAATCACGCTTGACCGAAATTTCAGAAGCCGTTCCGGCGTGACGGAGAATGTCAACTTCCTCTTTTCTCAGATAATGTCTTCATATCTCGGTTCGGTCAATTATAATAAAAACGAACAGCTCGTTGCGGCGGCGGACTATGAAGAAAGCAACTTTCCCGAGGCCGAAATGTATATCCTCGGCGATATGGAGGAAAAGGTCGGCAGAGAGAGCGAAGCACAGTTTATCGCCGATAAAATACATGAAATTATTTCCGGCGGCATGAAGGTCAAGGACAAGAACGGTTACAGAAAAGCGTCGTACCGTGATTTCTGTATTCTTCTGCGCTCGGCAGGCGGCGGAAAAGCCGAAATATATGAAAAGATTCTTGCCGAAAACCTCATCCCATCATATATTGAGAGCAAATCGGGATTTTTCGCCTCGCCCGAAATCAGCACAATGCTCAGCCTGATGAGAGTAACGGACAATCCGGTTCAGGACGTTCCGCTGCTGGCAATTCTTCTCTCGCCGATTTTCGGCTTCACGGCAGACGAGCTGGCTCAAATGCGAATTGACGAACGTAAAAAACCGATTTATCATTGTATAAGAAAGGCTGCGGACGGCGGCAATGAAAAATGTCTTGCGTTTCTCGCAAAAATCGACGAGCTTCGTATGCTCAGCGCAACGCTTCCTTGCGATCGTTTTCTTGAAGAAATGTATGAAAAAACAGGCTGCAAAGCTATCGCTTCCGCAATGCCGAACGGCTCGCAACGCAAGGCAAATCTCTGCATACTTATTGACTACGCAAAGAAATACGAAGAATCCGGCAAGCGTGGACTTTCGGGATTTATCCGCTTTATCGACAGAGTTCAGCGCAGAAACAGCGACCTTGAAGCCGCCGCAGATGTTTCCGAAGCTGCCGACGTTGTGCACATCATGACAATTCACAAGAGTAAGGGACTTGAATTCCCGGTGTGCATAATCGCCGATCTCAATGCACCGTTCAACGGAGATGCGGCAAGAAGTGTTGTCTCCTACCATCCGGATCTTGGTATATGTTTTGAGCGACGTGATTCAAAGCACAAGTGTAAATTCCCGACCGTCGGCAAAAAAGCGATTGACATTGCCGAAAAAGTATCCGGTCGTTCCGAGGAGCTGAGAGTTCTCTATGTTGCGATGACGAGAGCAAAAGAGAGACTAATCTGCGTTACAAGATACGATAATCCCGAAAAAAAACTTTCGGCGGTTCAGGGAGAGGTCGGCAGAGATAATCACATTATGCCGTTTGCCTTGCTTTCAAAAAACTCAATGGCTGACTGGCTTCTTCTCGGATTTATCCGTCATCCCGATGCCGCACCGCTTTGGGGCAAAAATTCACCGATAACCTTACCGGCGACAGAACACATGCATTTTGAATTGATAAACAAGCTCGGCACGCCGACCGAGTCTGCCGATGAGCACGAAGAAATTGCCGCCGATTCCGCTCTTTTGGAGGAGATTAAACGCAAAACCGAGTATGTGTATCCGTATTCATCGCTTGCAGGTGTTATGGCAAAAGTCGCTCCCTCGGATCTTGAAGCAACGGAATTCTCGACTGAATACTTTGCCGCCGAGAAACCGCAATTTTTAAGCAAGAGTGGCATGAATCCGGCAAGCAGAGGTACGGCGACGCATAAATTTATGGAATTCTTTGATTATTCCGCCGAGAGCTTTGATGTTGACAAACAGATTGAGCGCATGGTTGCCGAACATCACCTGACCGAGGACGAAGCAAAGATACTTGAATGTGATAAGCTCAAGAAATTCTTTAAGAATGACATTGCAACAAGAATTAAAAATTCACCGCTTCTCCTGCGTGAAAAAAAAGTTACCGTCGGAGTTCGTGCCGGCGATATATATCCCGACATTGCCGAAAATTCTGCTGATGAAATTATCGTTGTTCAGGGCTACGTCGACTGCGCTTTTGAAGAGAACGGCGGATTGGTGATAGTCGATTACAAGACCGACCGCCGAACGAACGAGGAAATGCTGAAAAGCCGATATAAGGAGCAGCTGAAGATGTACGAATTTGCTCTGCACGAATGTACCGGAAAAAAAATTCACGGAACAATAATCTATTCGTTTGACCTCGGCAGAACGATTGAATTGGATTAAATCCGTCAAATCTTAACAAGATAAAATCGCACCGAATTTTTCAACTCGGTGCGATTTTTTATTTTTTATATCTAATTTTAAATTTTACTCCGTTATCGGCAAATTCGGCATCTATCGTTCCTCGATTTGCTTCAACAATCGAACGTGCGACCGAAAGTCCGATTCCGTAGCCTCCGTTTTTCTGTGTCCGAGCCTTGTCGCCTCGATAAAATCTGTCAAAGAGCTTATCGGGTTCTGCGTCGGGGAGCTCGGCACATGTGTTGAAAAATTCAAGCTTCACATGGCGGTCACTCTCGTAAATAGAAACGTAGAATTCATGCTGATTATATAAATATTTTCCTGATTAGTGCAAGAAAAAGCTGTTTCTGAATATATCAGGAACAGCTAAAAATTTTTTCAATTACTCCGAAAAGAAAAGATTGTATATTATTACATTTTGTATTGCGCATGCGATAAGCGATCTTATGTATCTCCATGCATCCGGGCTTTCATCTTCACCATCTGAAAAGAATCCCCCTATTCCCAATATACCCCAGACCATTAGCAAAGTAATTATTCCTAATAATGCCACAGTGATAAGTATATTTGGAATAATAGCAAGTATTCCGTAGAACAAGTCAACTCGAAAATCTTTTATAACTTTTGCAACCATAAGCACAATTGTAACGGGTAGAAGAGGAACATTTGCAAAAATTGCCCAAGATAATAATAAATCTTTCTCGACAAAATAAAGCACTATTGCACCAATCAAAATGATAATTGTTGACGCCATGCAAATTACCATAGAATTTTCGGTTATCCATGTAAAAATATCGGCAGTTACGCTTCCTGCCATAAACAGCCCTACCGCCGCCAAACCAAGCAGGAACAATATATCCCCTGCCGTAAAGAAAATTACAAAGAACATATCGCTTCCCTCGTTACCTATTTGAGATCTTATTTACAATCATCTTACTGATTTGATACGGCGCTACAAAAACACCTATGCAAACTGAAAGTATGCCCTTTATCAAATAGTATATTCCCCATTTTCCTATGCTCATAATAAGAAACATATCCGGAGTTATTCTGTTGAGTGCACGCCATCCGAAAAAACCGCAGAGCAAAATCATAATACCGTAAACAGCATCTGCTCCGTTTACAATTCCGGCATAAATTATACCGAAAATAATGAAATATCCCACAATTATCATTACAATTCGTCCGACTTTTGATAAGAGAAAATCTTTTATTGTTTTTTTATCATCCATTATTTTTACCCTCCAAAAAATTACCTGTTTATATAATTCCAATATTCTTTATTCTTATATGCCTTTGCGACAAGATCGCAGGCTTCGCCATATGTTCGACAGCCGTACGGTCTGCCTTTAATTTCTTGATTTCGGTATTCAGTTATTTTGGCTCTGTCGTCATCGTTCATTGTTCTGCCTTTGTTTTTGTTTATCAAGACTGTCAAGCCCTCCAATTCAGTCAAGTCATCGTAATATTCTCCCAACACACTACGCATTTGATCAAGTTCCTGAAAGCTCATTGTCCCGATATTGTTGTAGTATTGCAGATACATTTCAGAATGATGTTCATTTTGATCATACGCCTTTATTGCTTTTACATTTGATGAATCTCGCTTTGATCTATTCTTCTTTTTCTTTCTGCCTCCCTTAATTTTTTTGCTTGTCTTGCCAACAACCATTATAATCAAAACCAATACGGCAATGGCGGCAACAAAGCATACATAAGATATAAAGAAATCTTTTGTGTTCAATTCCACTTATTCACCCTTTCATGTATTTTGTTAATGAAGCAACAAAATACTAACACATTTGTATTCATTTGTCAACATATGTATTCATATTTCCTCTCTTTTTTAGATAAAATTCTATATAAGGAGGGTGATTAAATGTTAGACTCGATAATTGTCGGAAAAGTCATTCAAGAATTTAGAGAAAAGAAAAATTTGTCGCAGGAGGTTGTCAGCGGTCTTGCCGATATAGGCAGAACCCATCTGAGCGCCATCGAACGAGGAGTGCGAAAGCCTACGCTAGAAACATTCTTTAAAATATGCGATGCAATGGATGTTAAACCGAGCGTAGTAATCAAAGAAATTGAAAACCGAATTTAAAAATAAAAAAGGTGCCGTTTCATCATTTTAATCTGATAAAACAGCACCTTGCGTTACTATTCTGTTTTAACCTAAACCAAAAGTCCGCTGTTGATAAAGAGTGTCGCAAAGCCGAAATAGATGAGCAAAGTGAGCGCATCGACAATGGTTGTAATCATCGGTCCTGCCATAAGCGCAGGGTCGAGGTGCAAAAGCTTTGCCAGAATCGGCAATGCACAGCCTATCACCTTGGCGACGATAACGGCACAAATCATCGCGAGACAAACAACAATAAATGTGTTGCTTGAAATATCGTTGTGCGTCACAAGCTTGATGATCCACATTCTCGCATAGTTGACAACGGCAAGCGTCAAGCCGCAGAGAACGGCAACTCGGATTTCCTTCCAGATAATCTTAAAGAAATCCTTAATATGAATATCGCCGAGGGCAAGTCCACGGATGACAAGGGTTGAAACCTGGTTGCCGCAGTTTCCGCCGGTGTCCATAAGCATGGGGATTGAAGCCGTCAGACCTGCAATCATTGAAAGCTTGTCTTCAAAGCCCTCAATGATCTGGCCCGTAAAGGTTGCCGAAACCATGAGGATAAGAAGCCAAACGATTCGGTTTCTGTAAAGGGTGAAAATGCCTGTTTTAAGATATGAATCCTCAGAGGGCAACAGCAAAGCCATCTTTTCAAAGTCCTCTGTGTTCTCATCTTCGATGACGTCAACGATATCGTCAATGGTGATGATACCGACAAGTCTTTCTTCCTTATCGACAACGGGGATTGAAAGCAAGTCATATTTTTTTGCGATTGCTGCAACCTCTTCCTGGTCGTCCATCGTGTTAACAAAAATAAGCTGCTCGTCATCCTCCATGATGTCCTTGACAATCTGATTCTCGGGAGCAACGATGAGTTTACGAAGCGGAATCGTTCCGACAAGCTTACGCTTATCATCCATACAATAGCAGGTATAAATCGTTTCCTTATCGAGAGCGGTTTTTCTTATCATTTCTATCGCCTCTTTGACCGTGTAGGTCTCGGGGAACGAAACCATCTCGATAGTCATGATGCTGCCTGCCGAATTATCCGGATATTGAAGAAATTTGTTAATTAGTTTTCTTGTCTCCGGCTTGGTGTGGGCAAGCACACGGGTCACGACGTTTGCCGGGACCTCCTCAAGGAAGTCGACTGCGTCATCGAGGAACATATCCTCCATAAGAAATTCAAGCTCGGAATTCGTGATTGCGTCAACGATATTACCCTGAATATCGCCGGGCAAATAAGAAAAAGCATCAGCCGATGATGTCTTGGGCAACAAGCGGAAAAGGCGAACCTGGTTTTCCGGCTCCATCTCCTCAATCAAGGCGGCAATATCAACGATGTTCATTTCGCTGAGCATTTCCTTGATAGCAGAGAACTTGTTGTTGGCAAGCATCTTGCTGATGATTTCAACCATAGTGTCCAATTTTAAGCGCCCCTTTCAGCACGGCACAAAGCCACGCCGCAGGCACAATATCAGCTCCGATTCCGTGAGCGGACGTCTGCAACGGTGTTTATGCTGTGCAAATTATTGAATTTGTTCAAGTTTCGTTGCCCGTAGCTACTGTCACTACTCACTGAAATCTCACCTCACATTATTCTTTGGCAATTCCATTGAATTGATATAAATATTTTAACCCCGAAAAGGGGGGATTGTCAATAGCGATAAGAAAAAAATATTGCAATATTTAGCTTTGCACTCTTCAAAAAATATATTCATTCATTGCGTTTGTCAATGTTGACTTTACGATTAAATGTGATACAATAATAGCGATAATTAAATGAATGTCATATTTATTCAGGAGGACTAAAATGCAAAAGTTAAAATTCATCTTAACTCTGCTCATCGGCAAGGGGCTTATGCTCTTTTCAAACATCTTTGCCAAGGGCAGAGGAACTAATATGCCCGGTGCAAAGGCAAACAGACTTATGCCTGATTTTATCGGTCATTTCACCGGAATCGACCCTGAAAAGGTTATTTTTATTACGGGTACAAACGGAAAATCCACAGCCAATAATATGATAGTTCACGCTCTCAGAGATTCGGGCAGAACAGTTTGCTCAAACCTTGAGGGTGCTAACATGATCGGCGGTATCGCAACCGCCCTCATTCGCAATTCAACACTCACCGGTAAGGTCACGACGGAATTTTTCTCATTCGAGATTGACGAACGTTCGCTTGCAGGTATCTATAAGTATATCCCGGCTAAGAAGGTGTGCATAACAAACCTTCAGAAAGACCAGGTTCAGCGTAACGGCGAGCCGGATTACATCGTTCAGAAGTTCCGCAAGGTTTTTAACGACGATATGACCTTTTTCCTCAACGACGGCGAGCCGAGATCAAAGTCCTTCGAGGATTTTTCCGACAAGGTTTACTACTACGGCGTTGACAAGACTCAGTATTCTTTTGTTAAGGACAAGTTCTATGACGTAACAATGCCCTGCCCCAAGTGCAACGACAAGATTTATTTCGATTATTACAATGTTGACAACGTCGGCAAATTTCATTGTGCGGGCTGTGACTTCTCCTCCGAGGAAAATGTTGATTTCTACGCTCAGAACGTTGACTTCTCCGAGTGCAGTTTTGATTGCAACGGCTATCGCTTCACCGTAACAAACAAAGAGCCGTTCTACATCTTCAACTATGCGCTTTGCATTGCCGTTTGCACCAAGCTCGGTATGACAAACGAAGAGCTTCAGAAGAGCTTTTCAAACTTCAAGAACATCAGCGGCCGTATGGAAACGCTCAAGTACAAAACAAAAACGCTCAAATACATCAGAATCAAGCAGGAAAATCCGGAAACTCTCCAAACTGCACTTGACTATATCGCAAAGGACGAGTCGCCTAAGATTCTTCTCATGGGTCTTGAGGAGCTTAAGGATTTCGACCCCTACTACACCAACACATTCTATGCTTTTGACGTTGACTTTGAATCGCTCAAAAAGAACAATATCAAACACTATATCTGCTTCTCCGAGGCTGTTGCATACGACACCGCTAACAGAATGATTTATGCCGGCATCGACAGAAACGACATTTCAATTCTCCCAAATGACAGCGACGAAGCAATTCTCAAGGAGCTTGACAAATTTGACGTTGACAACGTTTACCTTATCACATGGCTCAAGAAATATCATGAGCTTGAAAAATCCACAAAGCAGTACGGAGGTAACGAATAATGAACACATTGAATATCACTTGGCTTTATCCCGACCTGCTTAACCTCCACGGCGACCGCGGAAATCTCATGGCATTTGAACGTGTCGGCAAGGCTATGGGTCTTGACGTTAAAATCAATCGTATCGACACATTCTCGCACGAGATTGATTTTGAAAATTCCGACATCATTTTCATGAATGCCGGTGAAATCAAAACCGCAGATTCAATCGTAAAGAACATCAAAAAATACGGCGACGCTATTTATAGCTTTGCCGAAAGCGGAAAGCCTATTATAGCAATCGGAACGACAGGTATGGTTCTCATCAAGTCGACCAAAAGATGCGACGGCTCGGTTGTCGAGGGTCTCGGACTTCTTGACGCAACGGCTGTTGAACGTAATGAGATTTACGGCGACGATCTTCAATTCTCACTCTGCGAGGATAATAGCTTTGAAATTATGGCCGTTCAGATTCATCTCGTTGATTTCTTCCCCAATGATCCCTCAATCGCTCTCGGCAAGCTCATTTACGGCAAAGGCAACAACGACAAGGATCAAACCGAGGGTGCAAAGTACAAGAACGTTATTTTTACAAATGCACTCGGCCCTGTATTCGTAAAAAATCCGTGGTACACGGAGAAGATAATCAATGAAGCTCTCAAGGCCAAAGGCTGCAAACCGTGCAAACCGCTTGACGAGAAGTTCTTTGAAATCGAGCGTAATTCGTTCAAGACGGTAAGACGTTTTATAGATCAGAAAACGGAGTAAAAATATGTTTCCAGTTATTGAGATAAGGCCAGACGGAATACTTCACAATCTTAAAATAATGAAGCAACGGTGCAAAGAGAACGGAATGTCGCTCTCCGTCGTTACCAAGATGCTGGTCGGCTACGAGCCCCTTGTTCGCTACCTGGTCAACGAGGGCGAAATCGGTGCGATTTGCGATTCCAGAGTTGAAAACTTTATGGAGTTTGTCGACATCAAGGCTGAAAAATGGCTGATTCGCTCACCCATGCTTTCGCAGATACATGACGTCGTGAAATTCACTGACGTCAGCCTTAACAGCGATCTTGAGGTTCTCCGTGCACTGAATGACGAGGCGAAAAAGCAGAATAAAATCCACAAGGTCATTCTTATGTATGAATGCGGCGACCTTCGTGACGGTTGCTATACGGACGAGCTTGTTTATCTTGCCGGTGAGGTTCTCAAAATGCCGAATATCGAGCTTTACGGCGTGGGAACAAATCTAAGCTGCGTCAACGAGGTTCTCCCGAGTGAGAAAAATATGGCTCTTTTTGAAAATGCAGTCAACTCGGTTCAAGAGAAATACGGCATAAAGCTTCCGATAGTTTCCGGCGGTGCATCCAGCTCAATTAAAATGCTCTTTGACGGCAAGCTTCCCGAGATCATCAACAACATGAGAATGGGCGAGTCAATCTTTCTCGGCAACATTCCCGTTTATGACGTTCCTTTCGAAGGCGCAAGAGAGGACAATTTCATTCTCAAAGCCGAAATCATCGAGTTGAAAGAAAAGCCGGGCGTCCCCGAAACACTTCCGCAGGACTGTGACAAGCTGACGAAGCGTGCAATCGTTGCGGTCGGCAAGCAGGATATTTACCTGCCCGGACTTATCTGTGCAGACAAGCGAATGAAAATTGTCGGCGGCAGCAGCGACCATGTTGTTCTTGACGTAACCGACTGCGGCGGTGATTATAAGGTCGGTTCGGTTGTGGATTTCAAAATGACCTACAACTGTCTGCTCAACGCAATGACATCAAAGTATGTTGAAAAAAATATATTGAAATAAAATCAGGCTGTGGCAAAAATGTCACAGCCCTTTTCTATTCACTTTCTGCCCTTCTTTATTCCACAGCCGATGAGGCCTATTCCGGCCGCAGCGCATGCGACCAGCACGGTCAACAGCACGTTTCCGTTGGTGTATGTCGCCCAATCTGCCAAATTGATTTTCATATCCACCGGCTCATCAAAGGTGAAGCCGACAAAATAATTTGCAAAGAAAGCATATATTCCGAATATAATTGTACAAATTCCGCCCTTTATCATACCGTTAAGCCGTAGGCTTACAACAACACCTGTTATCAGCAAAGGACTGAAACAATAAAGCACAGTCATCTCAGCATTGCGTAAATTAATGGGGGTCAGAATTTGCACCGTTGCAACGAGAATAATCGTCAAAACCATATCGGCAACAAAGCTTATAAATGTTTTATGTGCTGAAATAAAACCGTTTTTTGAATACTTTTTCAAAATAATCGGCAGAAATACAACAGCATATCCAAGTAAGGTTCCCAAAACCGCCGTCGGTATCCATGAGACACTCTTTGTCGCAATTCCGCACACAACAAGCAAGAGCACAACTCCGACCGCCGATGTGGCGAGATAAGCAAGCAGCCTCTGATTTTCGAAGAATTTCGTAACCGACGGGAAGAAAAGGAATGCACACAAAAGACTTGCGGCAACAATGAATAAGGTCGAAAACGGCATGACCCCGCATAAGGTGCAAATCAGGCAAATAAGAAAGCTTAACAGGTATGCCGATGTCGGAATCCAAAACGTAAGTCTTTGAATTCTCTCATATTTTGCCGACTGCTTTTTCATCTGTCGGTATGTTGTGTCGTCCGAAGCCGTAATCAGCTCCTTTTCGCTTATGTTAAGCACACGACAAATATCTGAGATCATTGTGATATCCGGATAATTAACTCCCCTCTCCCATTTTGAAACAGCCGACTCCGTGACAAAAAGCTGTTCGGCAAATTGCTTTTGAGAAAGCCTTGCTTCCTCTCTTTTGGTTCGGATAAACTTTCCGAGCATATTTTTCTCGATCATAAGATCAATCCTTTCGACAATTTGAAGATGACGGCCGAAAATCATATCCGACGGACGGCGCCTGTTCGCCGCAGTGTTTCCGTTCTTTCATCCTGCCGTCATTCTACGCCCTCGGCTGACAAAAGTCAATGGACTCTCAGTCAAGTGACGTACCTGCGTCGTTTCAGGGCAAAAACTTTTTTCAACACAATAATAATGAACAAAGCTTTTGCTTTGCCCCCCAAAAAGCCTATACCCAAATCGGCAAACATTTTATGATTATCTCCTTTTGAAGAGCGAAATCTATTGTATCCTATTTAATTTATTCCTTTAACCGTGGAATGTCAATTCTTGCACTTCTTTTTTGTGTATTCTCAAAATGTTTTTCAGTATTTTGATGCTTTTTCCTGTCTTTTGCGGCGTATGAGACCTCCACTGTTTTCGGTTATCCCAATTCATTGAATCTCTAAAAATTTTTTCAACTTTTTTCAGAAAAACACTTGATTTTATCGAGATTATAGTATATAATATTCAAGCGTTGTCGGGGTGTAGCGCAGATGGTAGCGTGCTTGGTTCGGGACCAAGAGGCCGTGGGTTCAAATCCCGCCACTCCGACCACTTATTAAAAGTCTTATTTATCAATGAAAACGTTGATAAATAAGGCTTTTTTCTTGTTTTCAGCTTCTCTAATCCGCTTCATTTTACCGCAAATTACCGCTAAAAATGCAAGGCATATTTATAACGCTCAATCAGTTTAACACGAATGCAACATCCCGGTCTATGATAGTTTCATTTTACCATAAACCGGGACATATTTATTATTCAAGCTGATTTGTTCCGTGTCAGAAATTCACTTTCACGTCATATTAAAATGAAAAATACTTCTCCCTCATCTTTTTCATTCTTCCGTTCATGAGGTTGAGCATAGCGAGAGCAGCCTGTTTTTCTTCATCGGTGCCATAAACTGCCTGCTTCATCATTCTGCCCTCTTCAAAGCATGCATCGTCGTGAATCGGGAAATAATTCTTGAGTAGGAAGCAACCGTAACGAACATATCTCATTTCACCGACAATGCGGAATTCTTTGCTGATTGTATCAACAGCCACACTCCTGAAATTCTTGATTGAATCAATTATCGCCTTGCGCTCATTTTCCGGAGAATAGACTATCGTAGAACAGATATAAGCATTTCTGTTTTCAGGCGTACAATTATGGCTGTCCGTGCTGCCGACAACGGGGTATTTATAGCCTCTCGCCTTATCCTCATAATATCTGACCGTTTGATATCCGTTCTGTTCAAAATAATTCTCTCCGCCGAGAACCTCGAAAGCGTCGAAAATTTTATTCTCAACAAGCCAATCGTTGAGTGCATCGGAATCGTGGAAGGTATTTCCCGTTATCCAAGTCGGATGAACAAAAATTGCAAGTCCGTTTGCTTTTCTTATCTCGTCATAAATCCATTTGAGCGTTGAAGCGACAAGCGGATCAACATTATCCGGAACCTTAAAGTCTTTTGCAAGCTCGGTCATTTTATCCTCAAACTCTTCACGAGTCATGACCTCGGGGCAATCGTCACGAACGGCACGAACCCTTTTGTCCTTGCCGACTTCTTCAACCGCTTCATCCTCAACAAGAGAATTGATACTGTATTCACCGCCGAAATTGATTGTGTGCGGGCAAACTCTGAAGCCTTTTATCGGCGGAAGATGAACCTCCTCGCCCATAACCAAATTCATTTCTGTCGGGATATTTTTAAATTGCTCGATTGCATAAAGTGACGGATAATAACGTCTGTGGTCGGTTATTGAAAGAAAATCATAGCCGTGTGCTCGATAGCTTGAAACAACATTCGCCGGATCGTGCTCACCGTCGGAATAGTTTGTATGCATATGTAAATCGCCGATAAACGGATAAACGTCAACCAAGTCGCCCTCTACTGCATAGACAGCAAATGTTAAATCATCATCATCTTCATTGGTGAACTTAATACGATATTCTCCCTCATAGGGAAGCGTTATCTTTATTTCAATTCCTTTCTCGGTTGCCGTGACAGGAATTCTGCGGCGATATCCTGTTGAGGGATACTGATCCTCCGAGCCGCCGTGAAGCCATGTCAAAACAGCGATATATTCATTTCCGGACGTAAAGAACAGTCTGTCACCGAACGGCTGAATATGAATGGTTTTTTCCTTGCCTGCTGTCATTACCTTTGGAAATATATCAAAGGTCCACAACTCATGTCTTCTTTCAAATGCCATTTTGAATGCTCCTTTTGAAATCCATGGCGGCAATTAAACCACCGTTTATTTTATGCTTTTATTGTTGCTAAAGTATAACCGTCCTCGTCAACATAGACGGTCATAACCTTTTCGCTTGTTGTTTTTTCACCCGACACAGTGTCCATTGAGAATGTAACTCTCCAAATTCCCTGCGTACGGTCAAAAGCAAAATTAATTTTATTGAATTTATCGCTGACCTCTTTCTTTGCAATATCAAGAACGGCAGATTTTGTGTTGACCTTACCGACAGCATTACTCTCGTTTGTAACAAAGCCATCGGTTTTAGCGTTGGGATTTTTCTTGATTTCTTCTTCATCGTCGTTGTACTTAAATGTCAAAACCTCTTCGACAAGAGTATAGCCGTTTTTCTTATCAACGGTTGTCTGCTTGCCGAGATCGCCCTCTTTTTTGCCGCAGGCAAAGAACGTCATTGAAATAACGACTGCCAACAAAACAGCGATTGTTTTTTTCATAAAATCATCCCCTGTAATTCTTATATTCTCCGCTTAGTATCTTCTGCCACCATTCACGGTTATTAAGATACCAGTCGATTGTTTTCTGAATACCGTCATTGAACAAAGTCTCCGGAGTCCATCCAAGTTCGGCATGAATCTTCGCCGGGTCAATAGCATATCTCATATCATGACCGGGGCGATCCTTAACGTATGTGATAAGGCTTTCATCCTTACCGACGGCCTTAAGAATCGTCTTAACGACATCAATGTTTGCTTTCTCGTTATGACCGCCGATATTATAAACCTCGCCGATTTTTCCTTTTTCGAGAATCATGTCAATCGCCTTGCAATGGTCGTCAACATAGAGCCAATCACGAACATTCAATCCCTCGCCGTATACGGGAAGCTTTTCATCGGCAAGAGCCTTTGAAATCATGAGAGGAATAAGCTTCTCGGGGAACTGATACGGTCCGTAGTTGTTGGAGCAACGTGAAATTGTCGCCGGGGTACCGAAAGTGCGATGATATGCCATTACAAGCAAATCAGCCGACGCCTTGCTCGCCGAATACGGCGACGAAGTATGAATCGGCGTTGTTTCGGTAAAGAAAAGGTCGGGACGGTCAAGCGGAAGATCACCGTAGACCTCATCGGTTGATACCTGATGATAACGTGGAATATCAAACTTGTTGCAGGCATCAAGCAATACCTGAGTACCGAGAATATTGGTCTTGAGAAAAACCTCGGGATTTTCTATTGAACGGTCAACGTGGCTCTCGGCGGCAAAGTTAACTATAGCGTCAAACTTCTCCTCCTCGCAGAGTGCAAAAACCGCCTTCCTGTCCGTTATATCACCGAGAACGAAACGGAAATTGCCCTTGCGTGCCTCGTCAAGGGTATAAAGGTTGCCGGCATAGGTCAAAGCGTCGATACACACCAGCCTGTAATCCGGGTGTTTGCGCTGCATATAATAAATGAAATTGCTGCCGATAAATCCGGCACCGCCTGTAACAAGAATATTCTTCATATTAAATCTCCTTTGGAAATTGTTGTGAATATTATACACTATTAATTATAAAAAGAAAAGCCTTTTCCCGATTTTGAACCGCGAAAAGGCAATATTTATTCTCTTGTATCGTTCGAATCGTTATTCTTTTCAACCCTGACTTTAAGAAAATACCCGACTGCCGCACCTGCAAGTGCGCCGACGATCATGTTGACAAAGATATTGACGTCCGTCACAAGCGAGAGCAAAGCACCCACACCTATGCCGAGAATAAGAAAAATCAAAACAAAATATCTGCTCAATCAAGCTGCCGCCTTTCCGAAAATATTCTTCACCGTCGTAACAATAACCTCAAATGTGTTCATATGCACAGCTACCTTAACCTTCTCCGAATCTATCAGCTTACCGTCATTCGCATGAAGCTCAGCGGTTACGATTGCCTCGCCGTCGCCTTTTGCCGAGATAAATCCGTCCTTATCAACGGAAACCACTCCGTCGGAATTAGATTTCCATGTAAGTGTACCGAGTGATTCGTCGTATTCGGCAACGATTCTCGCATTTGCTTTATATCGCAAATCAATTTTATTGAACGAAACCTTCAAAGGCTTCTCCGATTCACCGTTTATCTTAAGCATATCGTTTTTATTAATCGAATGCATCCACGAAAGTGTTACATAAGGCTGATGAACGTTCAGCACGGTGTTAAGCTGCCCGAGCAATGCCTTGACATCGGAACGGTTATCCTTTGCAAATTCAAGCAATGCTATAACAACATCAATAATGCCCTGTATCTGCTTTTGGGTGAGATTTTGGCTTGCATCGCTTTCCGCAATTTGGCCGGCAATATAGGAGCGGAAGCCGTCGCTCTTGATTGTATCCATATTGGTCGGGATAATTCCGAGAGCAGCAGCCGACAGAATTACGCCGAGGGTTTTCAGTGCGTTGCCGGCATTGAGCTTTTTACCTATATATTGACCTGCAATAAATACGATACCGTCCTCATATTTCTTTACGTAATTTTCCTGGCTTACAAAAATCTCATTTGCCAATTTTGACATCAGCGAATCAAACATTGCACCTACCGAGCGTGAGTCTTCCTCGCTGTAGAAATTCGAGCTTGATTTCTTTCCCGTGTCATCCATCAGCGTGTCGAATGTCTTGCAAACATTTTCATAATAAGCCGAATAGTTTGCACAGTTTTCTGCCGACGGCTCAAGGGATGTGACAGCCGACATACAACGGCTCATCAACTCGCACCCAAACCGCACCATCTATTTCCCAGACGGTGTATATAAGGTGTCGCAATCAATCCTAACGCCTGCCGACCCACACCGCAGCGTAATGCTTGAGCTTGCCAACTTCGCACGGCTGCAGGCCTGTGGAAAATGGGCAGGAGGCGGTGCCGTGGTGCGCCTGGGGGCATCGCACCCAGCAAACAACATCAACACGCCCGGCAGCAACTACGGACTGCGCGGCGGAATAATCGACGGTGGCGGCGTTGCCGACGGCGTATCAATCGACGGCGGACGCGAAACAGTGATACAGAACGTATCTATAAAGCATGTGAACATAGGCGTCCATGTAAAGCGCGGTGCCAACAACGGATCGTCGGATGCCGACGTAAGCAGCGTGAACATTGTAGGAACGAACACGACAAGTTCCATAGGACTGCTCATAGAGGGCTACGACAACACCTTCACCAACATGCGAATAGCCAGCGTGAATGTGGGAGTAATGATAAAGAGTGCGGGCAATATGCTGCGCAACATTCATCCGCTCTACATCAGAGGCGAGAAGCAGAACTACGAATCAACACGCGGATTCGTGAGTATGTTGTCTGCATTTTTCGTCAGTGTGTGTATTCCTTGCTCATGTCTTCGTCGGCAAGTTTCACATTTGGCATTGATGTCTGCGTTATACTTCCGTTGCCTCCCGGTTCTGCGTGCAGCAGGATGTATGATGGTACGGGGTTGTAGATGTTGAATTCGCAACGGAATCCGGTGACGAGCTTATGGAGGAATTCCTTAAAAACCCGTGTGAACTTGTAATTCTTGATATAATGATGCCCGGAACAGACGGCTTGACAATATGCCGTCAGCTCAGAACGATAACTGATGTTCCTATAATTATGCTGACTGCAAAAGATTCCGAATATGACTATGTAAGGGGAATAACCCTCGGGGGCGATGATTACCTGACAAAGCCGTTCAGACTTACAACCCTTTTAATGAGAGTAAAATCCCTTTTAAGAAGAATGAATATGAACACCAAAAAGGTGACAGGTCAGGAGCTTTCGGATATTAAAATCGGAAATCTTAGATTTTCGGCACAGGAAAACTGCCTTTATTGCAAAGGCAAGCCTGTTTCTTTGAGCAAAACAGAACTTAAAATGCTTACATATATGTTAAAAGAACCGAAAAAGGCATTTTCAAGAGAAGAAATTCTTGAAGGTGTGTGGGGATTCGATACCGAAGTTGAAACCCGTGTAACAGATGAAACCTTGCGAAGAATACGCAGAAAGTTAAGCCTTGCAGGCAGTAATGTCAGCATAGGCACGATATGGGGCTTTGGTTACAGAATAAGCATTGCGGAGGATAAAAAGTGAAACACATAAAATTCCGTATTTTGATTATTGTATGGTCGTCAATGATTTTACTTTTTTTCGCATTTGCAGGAATTTTAAATATAGTTTTGCCGTCTCACTTCGTAAGTGAGGCAGAGGACGCTCTTGAATACGAAATTGATTATCAGCATTATATTTCTGACAGCAACAACGAAAGTGAAGATTATTCTTCGGATTATTATGAAGAAGATTCCAATGAAGAATCAACTCTTCAAAAAAAGTTTGAAAGCGGTTATCAGGATTCGTATTTCACCTCGGATATTTACTATATTAATGTAACAGACGCTCTTAATGACAAAAACACCCTCGAGGACAACAGCCTTGTCGGCTCAAATTCAACTTCATTAAAAAGCACATACGAACTCACCGAATGGGTTAAAAATCACGATATATCCGAAGAACAAATATATACACTTCAAACAGATAACGGCTATTATGTGTTTACAGTTTATGAAGAACCGCAGAATTATGATTATTGGGACGATGCAGAATCCGATGAAAACGATTCGCCTGTGTATTTAATGTACATAAATATCGACCATATCGTAAAATATACCCGTTCGCTTAACTGGCTTATTTCAGCAATTTTTCTTTGCGCAATTGTTGTGATGAGCATAATCGGTTACAGACTCGGTGTTAAAATTGAGGAGTCACAGAAAACTCAGCGCAGATTCTTTCAGAATTCTTCTCACGAACTCAAAACCCCTCTCATGGCAATTCAAGGCTATGCCGAGGGCATTGAAATGGATGTTGTAGATCCGCAAAATGCCGCAGGCATAATTATGCAGGAAACCGAGAGAATGACAGGTCTTGTTGAGGAAATTCTTTCAATTTCAAAAATTGATTCACGACATTTTAAGCTTGACCTTGTAAGGCTTGACATAAAAGAGGTTCTTTACGATTGTTTTCGGTCACTTGATGCTGTTCAGCAGATGAACGGCATAAGCATTGTGCCTGAATTTCCCGATGAAGAAATCTATGTAAAATGTGATGAAGATCAAATGGCAAGGGCATTCCGAAATATCATAATAAACGGTCTGAAATATTCAAAAAAGAAAATTACTGTTGCCTGCGAAACCAATCAGAAATATGTTTATATCCGATTCAAGGATGACGGTAACGGTATAAACCGTGATGATATTGAACATATCTTCGACAGATTCTACAAAGGCAGTGACGGCGGAACTGGCATCGGTTTGTCGCTTGCAAATGAGATTATACATCTTCACAAGGGCAGCGTAACAGCGTATAACTACCTTGACGGTGCTGTATTTGAAGTGAAACTGCCGATTGCAGACTGATTATTTGTGCAAATTGCTGAAAATACAAATAATCGCTTACTTGTGACATTTTTGTGATGCTTTTTGACGAATTTTGTGGTATTATAGTAGTGCGTTTGCAATATATAATATTTGGTCAACGAATTTATAATTTGATAATTAATATACAGATATATAATGAGGTGCAGCTATGAACAGCAGTGTGCTGGCTTATCTTGAAAACTCAGCCGAATACTTTCCCGAAAAATGTGCGGTAACTGACGAAGAGGTTTCCTATTCATATTCCGAGCTTGTAAAACTCAGCTCATCTGTCGGAACCGCCCTTTCTGAACTTATCACATTGGGAGATGCAGTAGGCATATATATGGAAAAATGCGCCGATGCGGTAGCGGCATTTTTTGCAACCGTTTACGCGGGCGGATTTTATTCTGTTCTCAACACGGAGCTTCCGCAGAACAGACTTCAGACCACAGTTTCCGTACTCAATCCAAAGGTGATTGTAACTTCTGAAAGCTTGCTTGAAACAGCGAAAGAATATTTCTCTGAAAGAAAAATTGTGACCTTTGAAGATTTGGCAAAATCGGAGCCTGATTATGCAAAGCGGCCTTCGATGATCTCGCTCAGCACGTATTTGATGTCGAA
>OQWM01000069.1_pt1 | contig 48556 bp, 28 predicted proteins | sample 1691531 | NCBI WGS metagenome assembly OQWM01 (sample SAMN03418257, study PRJEB22391) | human gut metagenome | biome: human-gut; feature: organic feature; material: feces | host: Homo sapiens | place: Tanzania | collected 2013-01
GAGGTCGGAAAACGAAAGTAGGAAGAAAACTACTTCGTTTTCCTCCTACTCGATTTATTGTTTCCATTACACTCCCGACGGTGGAGATGATAGATAGGATGACGGAGATGACCCCGGCCTACTTGGTGACCACCTTGATGATGCACTTGGGTTCACGCCCGGCTTCCTTGGCATACTTGACATAAGTCGCAGTACCCTTGTCCTTGATAATCGTCACCGAATCAATCTTGGAGGATGGCGTCTTCTTCATTTCCGAATAAGGCACTATCTTGCCATTGATGACACAGAGCACATCCTCCTTCTTGTCTACACTTGTGCTCTGGGTTGTATTCACCGTGATGCTGTCGACGTCGACTTTCGTTACAGTTGTAAACGTCTTCACATCACTTATGGTTCTGCCTTTGATCTTATAGTCAGAAGTGACGATGACGTGAATGTTGCTCACTGGCTCTATCGAGTATTTCACGATGGTCTTGCCATTGAGTTGACTGCCGTCAAAGTTTTCCACCTGATGTCCATCTATCACATAGACCGGATTTTTAATCTTCTGCGCACTCATGGTTGCGACAGAGAGTACTGCTACGAGCAGTAAGATAATCGTTCTTTTCATTTTGATATGATTTAGAAGTTTATGGATTGCGATATCAATTCTATGGATGACTCGCCCGAGCCCCGCCTGAGCATATACGAGTTGGAGCTACCATTGTCTGACACGGTACTGACCTTGAACTCGTCGTCTTGAGAAGAGATGACGATATCATCGGGCACCACATCGGCCAGCAGAGCCACCGCCTCCAGCAGTTCTGGGGTACTGATGCGCTCGGTCTGCTTTTCCTGCGCTCTGCCAGCAGACTTGGCGGGTTTGGGAGCCGTCTCTGCGCGAGGTTCTGCTGTCTGGGGCGGCACATCGGGCGTAGTCTCCACTACACGCTTGACCTCAGCCTGCCGCCTGACCTCAGCCACAGGCTTCTGAGCCATCTCCCCGCTATTCCTCATCATGGGGATAGCGATTACCATGACCGCTACGGCACAGGCAGCAGCCGCCCAAATCCACAGAGTTGCACTCTTGCCTTTCTTTTGGGGAACCCGAGCCAGCATGGCGTCCTTTTCATCCTCACTGAAGTCATAGACATCGGTAGAGAAGCTGTCAAACAGCTCCTTATACACCATCCACTCTTCGGGGATAGCCTCAGCCGTGCTGAAGTAGTCCGACAGCAGCTGTTCTTCCGACTCCGTTGTCAGTCCTTGGACAAACCTTTCAAGAAGTTTTCCTATGTTTTCCTTAGTCTGTATCATAACTCTGTCCCTTTCATTAGTTGTACGAGCGCCATCCGAGCCTTGCTTATCATGCCCCGGACCGACGACTCCGACGTTCCCATTATCTTGGCGATATCCGCATACTGCATATTCTCCACATTGCGCATCCTGAGCATTGCCCGTTGCTTGTCTGTGAGCGCCTGGACGCTACGTTGCAGCCGTTGCCGTCCCTCCCGTTCCTCCAGTTGTATCTCCGGATTGGCGTGCGAGGCCACCTCCCATGCCCCATCGATAGAGACAGTCTGCCGCTTGTCGCGCAGCATGTTGAGCGATACGTTCCGGCAGACCACGGCAGCCATATTCCTCATCTTCGAGGCTTCTGCTACACGGTCTCTGACTACCCACAGCTTCACAAGAGTCTCCTGGACGGCATCCTCTGCGTCGTCTGCGTCGTTCAGATAGTGCCTTGCCTGCTTCAGCAGATTGCTGCGCAGACCCTCTACACCATGTATGAACTCTTGTATATCCATCGTCGCTAAGATTTGTTACTACTATAATAACACAAAAAGCCTGGTTTCGCTACCAGAGCAACCAGACTTTTTCTTTATAGTTATCTACTAAGCCAACCAGATGGTCAAGCATAGCATTATGGATGCGACGATAAACCGCAGAAAACGTCGCAAGATTTGCGACAAAGTTAATAAATAAATGTCGCAACCACAAACAAAAGCAGGGAATTTAGATATAAAAAGACAACAGTACGACTCAGACGATACGCAACCGATGACAGCGCTGCGGGCATTACCATTAGCGGCGCCGTGACCAACATGGGCGGCTCGTAACATATGACACGAGAGCTCGTGCCTTATGATACGTAGGCTCGTAACATATGATACGTGGGCTCGTATCATAAGGCACGAACCGGCAACCGCCATGAATACACATATTATCAACGGCTTACACGATATTCAATTACAACCCACAGCGATGCAGCACTACGCTCCATGACGGCATCTGCCTTTCCTACCGCTGCAAAGATGGACTAAGAAAAGGTGATTACGACTTTTTCCGCTGCAAGCATGGACCAAGCAAAGGCGCATACAACACTTATCGCTGCAAACATGGACAAAAAAAAGATGCTTGCTGCCCTCTTGGCTGCAAACATCTATGCTATAGTCTACACCTCTACCCTGCTCCGCCGCCTGCCTGACGGCGGAGGGTGCAAAGGGTGGTTATCTCTTCATATACTCAGTGGGGGTGGTGCCATACGCCTTGGAGAAGCACTTGGAGAAGTAGCTGCTGTTGGAGAAGCCCACTGTATACATCACCTCCGACACGCTGAACTTGCCCTCCTTGAGCATGAGCGCCGCCTTGTGCATGCGTATGTCGCGGATATACTCCACAGGCGTCTTGCCGGTCATCGCCTTGAGCTTGCGGTAGAGCTGCTTGCCACCCATGCCCACGATTTCCTGCAGGGTGGTGACGTTGAAGTCTGAGTCTATCATGTGTGCTTCTATCGCCTCGGTGATTTCCTTGAGCAGACGCTGGTCCGCGGGGCTCAACTCGGGTTCCTCGATTTCCACCTTTTCTGCCTGGATGCCCAGATAGCTGTTGGTGAGGTCGAGTATCTCATCAAAAGAGCGATGACCCACCGCGCTCTTCAGGTCTTCGGCCAGTCGGTTGAAGAAACTCATACGTGCGTCGACCTGCTCGAGTATTTCCGCCTTCTGGCGGCGCTCCTCTGCCAGTCGTTTTCTGACCCACACAAACTTGAAGCTACCCCAGGCGATGGCGGCAGCCAGCAGGGTGTAGACGAGTTTGGCCCAGAGCGAGAGATACCATGGTGGCAGTATCGATATGTCGAGCCTGTAGACCTCGTCGCCGATATTGCCCTCACCGTCAACGGCATGCACCGTGAGATGATAGCTGCCATGGGGCAAGCCGTTGTAACTTATGTCCAGATTGTGGTGCGTCATATACTGCCAGTCGTGGTCGCTGCCCTCAAGGCGATAGGCATAGACCGCCGAGGGATGGTCTGAGAAGGGCAGGTCGGTAAGCTGCAGCGTGAAGTTGTTCTCGTTGCTCTCTATCACCAGTCTGTCCATGGTGCGCGGAGCCTGCTCGAGGGTTTTCACACGACCGTCGTCGCTGCCGGCTGCCCGACCTTCGGCCATAGCCCCCTGCAGCTGGCGGCCGTTGACCATCACGCCAGCGAGCATGAGCCTCCGGGCATGGGCACTCGCTGTGGGCGCGTCGGCATTGAGCGTCACATAGCCGTCATTGCCCCCCATTACCACCTGGCGCTGCGTGGGCGAATAGTAGATGGTCATGGGCGTGACGTCCTGGGGTATCTTGAACCTGAAGCTCTTGCCGTCGAGGCCGATGACACAGCACTCCTGACCGCTCACCACCCAGGTGCGCCCGTCGACATCGCACATACACACCACCTTGCCGCCTATCTGCCACTCGCGGGGCTTGACGGGCCATGCGGCTTTGCCCTCCATGACATAGCATCTCACCTTGCCATTGCTGCCCATCCACACATTGCCGCGGGCATCGGCCATGAGATAGTTGACCACATCGCCCGCGGGCACAGCCTCGACCTTCATGGTCTTGGGATTGATGCGGTCTACGTGGTTGCCGGTCGAAGCCCACACCATACCCTGGGCGTCGGTCACCAACTGGCCCACATGCAGCGCCGAGAGGGCATTGGCGCCCTGGTCGGCAAGATGCACATCGGCCACGAGCGTAGCCGTAGCCGACGGCGATGAAGCCGTGGCGGCAGTGACGGTCTGCACGAGCCGCTGGCGGTCTACGACGAAGATGCCGCCCATGTATGACGCCATCCACATGCGTCCCTGCCGGTCTTGGAGTATATCATAAGCCCACGCTGTGGAGTATCTGCGCGAGGGGTCATAGACGATGAAGTTGCGCATCAGGCCCGAACGGCTGTCATAGAGGTTGATGCCGTGGTCGGTACACACCCAGACGCCGCCCTCGCGGTCTTGATAGATTTTGCGCACACGGTTGTGGCTCAGCGGGTACTGGCTGTTGTTCTGCCGATACCATGCCTTGCCCTGTCTTATCACGCCATTGGTGCCACCCATCCACCATTCGCCGTCGCGCGTCTGGCAGAGAGCGTGCAGACAGTTGCCCTCGTTAGAGAGGGTAGCCTTGTAGAGCGGAGTATATATATAATAGGTATGGGACGACAGGCGCGAGAGCCCGTTGTCGGTTCCTATCCACACATTCTGCCACTTGTCGACATAGCATGCCCACACGATGTTGTTGGGGATAGACGAGGCGTCGTGGGAGTCGTGCTGATAGTGGCTGATGGTACCACTGGCAGCCATGGAGAAGAGTCCGTCGTCGGTGCCGATATACAGGGTGCCGTTGGCGGCAAGGGCAAAACACTTGATGGAGTGGCCGTTGAGGGCGTCGATACGGGTAAACGACTTCAACTGCAGGTCGGCGCGGTAGAGGGCGCCCTCGGTGCCTATCCAGTAGCAGCGGCGGTGGGCATCGTAGGCCAGGGCGTTGACCAGTGGCTGAGTGCCCGGGCAGAAGGCTATCTGCCTATGGCCGAGATAGAGTCCGGAGATGGTGCCCTTGAGCAGTCCGCTCCGTGTGGGAAGCAGGGCGTAGACATCGCTGCCATAGCCGTCGCTGCCATGACGCAGGTCGATGACGCGCAGCTCGGTGGGCGTCTTGCGGGTAGTGGCTGTGCCGGCAGCAGTGGCGGTGCTGGGCCTATAGGCATAGGTGTCGAGGTCGAAGGCCTGCAGACCGTTGCCGGTGGCAAGATAGAGCATATTGGACTGCTGCGCCAGAGCATTTACGCGCGTATTGGCCACCGTACAGTCGCCGAAGTGGCGATAGCCGTGGTACCCGTCGTAGCTGAAGAGTCCGGCATCGGTACCTATCCACATCAGGCCCTGACTGTCCTGCATGATGGCGTAGACGGTCTGCGCTCCGTCGAGCGTGATGTTGGTAAACCGTTGTGCATGGAGCGCACAACAGATGATGTGCATGAATATAAACATGCCAATATGTCTGATAGTCTGCTTCATATACGACAAAAATACGCATTAAAAAGCACACTGGCAAACATATTGGCAAGAAAAAATCAACCGACTCTCAAAGTAACGGTTTTCTCGATATTGCGGGCGGCGCTTCTGACCCTCACGGTGACCTCGCCCGCCTGCTTCAGGCTCTGGACAATGAGCACCAGCTTGCCCGAGAAGAGCCGCATGCGGGGCTGGGTAAACGACTCGAGCGAGGTGGCATCGCCGTTGCATGCCGCCTTGAACTCTCCGGCGCCGCTGACCTCGAAGGTGAGCTCGTCGTCGGCAAGCGGACACTCGTTGCCATCGGCATCGAGCATGCTGACCGTGATATAGGCCAGGTCGTTACCGTCGGCGTTGAGGGAGGCATCATGGTTGTGGTCGCAGCCCTCGACCATGCACGCCACGCCGGTAGAAACGTGGTCGGGGCAGTCTACCTCGAGGCGTATCTGCGATGGCTCTCCGGCTGTACGGCAACAGTCTTCGCCCACCTTTTCTCCATACTGGTTGTAGGTGACCACGCGTATCTCGCCGGGTTCGTATCTCACGTCGTTCCATCTGAGTCGGTAACGGTCGAGACGGCTTGTCGGGTCCTTGCGCACACGCCCCTGGCTCTTGCCGTTGACGAAGAGCTCGCCCTCGACGCCGTCGGTGTAGCAGTATACGGGTGTCGGCTCTCCCTCACGCCCGCTCCAGTTCCAGTGGGGCAGCAGATGGGTGGTGTGTACACGACCATTCCAGTGGGCACGATACATGTAATAGCGGTCTTTGGGCAGTCCAGCCAGGTCGCAGATACCAAAATAGCTGCTGCGCGAAGGCCAGTAGGTGTCATAGGGCGTGGGCTCGCCCAGATAGTCGTAGCCTGTCCACACAAACTCGCCGATAACCCAGCTGTGGTCGTCCTGCATCTGCCAGTCGTCGTCGGGCAGATTGCTCCACGAGCAATACTCGGTGTCGTAACTCGAACACTGGCCGTCGGGATAGGGATTGTTGTTGTGCGCCCCTACCCTTACCGGGAACTTGTATACTCCGCGCGAGCTCACGGTCGATGCCGTCTCAGACCCGAGCAGAAAGCCCTGGGGCAACTGTGCCATATTGTTGTAATACTTGTGAACGCGGTAGTTGAAACCCGGCACATCCATCACCTGGGCGAAACCAGAGGCCAGGGCTTCTTCGGCCCGGTCCATGCCCTGGGTGACAGGGCGCGAGGGATCGTACTGATGGCAGAGGTCCTGCAGACGGCGGGCGATGGCAACACCCTCTTTGCTCCACTGCTCGGGTATCTCGTTGCCTATACTCCACATGACGATGCTGGGGTGGTTGCGGTGGTGCTTCACCAGATTGGTGATGTCTCTGTCGGCCCACTTCTCGAAGAAACGGGCGTAACCGTTCTTGCACTTGGGATAGACCCACATGTCGAAACTCTCGGCCATAACCATCATGCCGAGCGAGTCGCAGAGCTCCATCTGCATGGTAGAAGGCATGTTGTGGGCTGTGCGGATGGCGTCGCAACCCATGGCCTTCATCATCTTAATCTGGCGGATGAGGGCAGCCTTGTTTTCGGCAGCGCCGAGGGGTCCGAGGTCGTGGTGGAGACACACTCCCTTAATCTTACGGCTCACGCCATTGAGCTGGAAGCCGTGTTCGCGGCTCACCGAGATGGTGCGTATGCCGGTCTTGACGGTCTGCACATCGACCAGGCGGCGCCCCTCATAGCGGGCGAGGCTGAGCCGATAGAGCGTGGGCTGCTCGGGCGACCAGAGTCGGGGCTGGGCCACACGGAGCGTGGTCTGGAGCTGTGGGGCGTTGCCCTGCAGCGTGTCGGCAGCCACCACCCTACCCTCGGCATCGGCCAGAGAGACTATGGTGTAGCCCCGCTTGCCCATACTGCCTTGGAGCAGAGCGCTCACCTCGACCTGGGCCTCATCGCGGGTGGCACTGAGGGTGCGCACATAGGTGTCCCAGGGAGAGAAAGCGGCTTCGCCATAGAGTTCGACATGGACCGGACGGTAGAGACCGCCACCAGGATACCAGCGCGAACTCTCTTCGCGGTTGTTGAGATGCACCTCGACAAGATTGTCCTTGGAGCCAAACTTGACAAAGGGTGTGATGTCGATGCGGAAGGCGTTGTAGCCATAGGCCCAGCGGCCTGCCTCACGCCCGTTGACGCTCACCACGGGTTCGCTCATGGCTCCGTCGAACACCAGTACGGCGCGCTTGTAGCCCTTGGGCAGCGCCAGACGCATGCGGTAAAAGCCCTCACCTATCCAGGGCAGCGCGCCCGAGCGGCCCGACTTCTCGGTCTTCTCAGTCTCGCCGTTCTGCTCGATGGCGACCATCTGCAGGTCCCACTTCTTGTCGAAAGGCCCCGATATAGCCCAATCGTGGGGCACCCGGACGGGTTGCCACGACTGGCCGTCGCGCGAGAAATCCCAGTCGGGGAGGTCGATAACACGGCTTACCTGGGCCCGGCACCCCATAGAGAGGGCCAGGGCCAAGGCTGCCACAGTAAGCAAACGTTTCTTATATGTCATAAACGATACGAATGTCATGATTATTACTTGAAAGCCTCCTGCAGAGCTACTGTAGGTTTGCCGCTGTCGTCGAAAGCGCCCTTGTCATAGCCGTTGAGATTACCATAGGTCTCGGGTTCCCAGTAGAACACGCCCTCGCAGATGGAGAGAGCCTTGCAGCCATCGACCATCTTCTTGAGGAATGGGGCTGCATTTTCTGAGTTCCACACCATACCAATCTCGGAGAGGATGACGTTGCAGCCATACTTGGTGGAGAGGGTCTGCATGTTGGCGAGACAGTCGTCGGACACCTGCTGCCAGGTCTGGTCGGTAATCCAGTCGGGATAGAGCGACATGCCGATGACATCCCACTTGGCTCCGTGCTGCTTGAGACCGTCAAACATCCAGATATACTGGCTCAGCTTGTTGCCCTTGTCCAGGTGTACGATGACCTTGGCGTCGGGGTAGACAGCCTTGACGGCATCGTAGCCGGCATTGACATAGGCGGCGAAGTTGGCCATATTCTTGGAAGCGCGTCCGGTAACGGCGAGAGCGTCGGCACCGTCGGCGTCGTTCCAGAGCATACCGTCGCTGGTCTCATTGCCCACCTGCACCCACTCTACATCGATGTCGCGCTCCTTGAGGGCAGTCAGCACGTCGCGGGTGTGGTCGGCCACAGCCTGCTTCATCTGCTCGAAGGTGTAGTCTTTCCATGCGGCGGGCACATACTGCTTGCCGGGGTCGGCCCAGGTGTCGGAATAGTGGAAGTCTATCATCAGGCGCATGCCGAGCTTCTGGGCGCGCCACGCCTTGGCCACCACGTCGTCCTTGCCGCACCATCCGCCGTCGGGGTTGACCCACACTCGCAGACGTATAGAGTTCATACCGAGGTCGCGCAGGAGTGCCATACACTCCTGGGGCTTGCCATTGGCATCGTAGAAGAGGGTTCCATTGGACTCAAGCTCAGTGAGCCAGGATACATCGGCGCCCCTGGCAAAGCCGGTCATATCATATTTCTTCTCCTGTTCGGGAGTAACGGCGTCGTCGTTGCTGCAACTGGTGCCGGTGATAGAGAACATAAGTGTGGAAGCCAGCAGCAGGGCTTTTCCTATCATATTTTTCATTGTTGTCTGTAATTGTTAGTCGGTTGTTGTATTATTCGTATTTCCAGGTCATGGCGTTGAGGTCGGCGGTGACGGTCACCTCGTTGCCGTTGACATCGTCCTTGAACCAGATGTTCCAGTTGCCGTCGGCCGTAGACAGCTTGAAGAGGTCTGAAGGGTCCGAACCGTAGTTGGCCTGTTGGTCATCCTTGCTCTCACCCACGTAGATAAAGCGGAAGTTCTCCCATGCGGAGGGCTTGTACTTGCAGGTATAGACGCCGTCGCTCACCCGGGTCATGATGGCGAGCAGCGAGCCGCCGTCGGTGGTAAACATGCAGAGGGTGTTCTTGGCCACGGGCTCGGGAGAGGTCTGGTCGCCAGCCACGATAGTATAGGTAAGCTGGCTGTCGGCACCCACCTTGACGGTGACGGTATAGGTTCCGGCAGTGGCGATGGTCAGGCTGCCAGCCTGGTCGGCTGCGGTCATCACGCCGTCGGCAAAGCTATAGTTCAGGGGCTTTGCCACAGGCTCTCCCTTGTCGCCGGTAGACTTGTTGTACTCGGCTCCGGTGCCAGAGATACTTACTGCGGCATTGTTGGCAGTGGTGGTTACTACGCCTACCCATGCATAGTTGACGCGGTCGTAGGTCATAGCAGCGCCATTGAGCTGCATGGTCTTGATGAGGGTGGCGTGCATCTCCTTGGCCTGGGTATCGAGGACGGTGTAATAGATACCGGCTGGCTCGGGGAACCACAGGTTCCAGGCGCTTTCGCTGTTGTCGATGGCGTAGGTGCCGTCGGTAGCAGAGTTGCCCCACATGGTGCCATCGTTCTCACGGGCGTAGAAGTTGAGCCATGAAGAGACGTTCATGTAACCAGTATAGAAGCCATTCTTTTCGGGCGAGTAGAGATAGGTAAGCACTGCGTCCTTGTTACTGTTGAGGATGTTGATGTAGCTCATGTCTATCAGGTAGGGAGTGACATTGACTTGGCACACGTTGCTGAAAGCGGCGTCGAGGTTGGATCCCATCTGGCTCTTGATACGGAAGTAGACAGGGGCGCTGGCATCGGGAGTGAGGCCGAGCTCCTTGGCAAGAGCGTTGAGGTCGGCACCTGTGAACGCCTTGGAGAGGGTGGTCACGGAGTACTCCTTGACGGTGGCAAAGTCGGTGGAAGCCGATGCCTGGAGCGTGGTGGCCAGCGTGCCATTGCCTGCTGGCATGGTCTCGTCGCTCGACAGGAGCGTGGGATTGTTCCATGCCATTGAGAGCACTATGGACTTGCTCTTGTCTACAGACAGTGACACATCTGAGGCCGACGCCATCAGTTCGGAGGCCTTGAAGCCGTCCAGATATATCTTGTCGCCACTCTCGTCGCAGCCCACCAGGGCGGTGGCTGCGCAGAGAAGCATCATCAGTTTGCTAATTATCTTTTTCATTGTCCTTTGTGTTAATAGTTATCGTTATGGAGATTGGGATTGGCAGTAAGCTCGGTGTTGGGGATGGGATAATAGTTGTACTTGCTGTCAACGGCCTGTCCGTCATGGATGCCACCCTTCCACTGCCAGATATACTTGCTGGTGGTGAACTGGCCGAAACGGATGAGGTCGGTACGGCGGTAGCCCTCATGGTAAAGCTCGCGGGCACGCTCGTCGAGGATAAACTGGAGGAAGGCATCGTCGTCGGCAAAGTTGTTGGACCACACGTCGGCGGCACCGGCACGCTCGCGCAGGAGATTAATCCAGTAGATGGCTCCCTGCTTACGCGAAGCAATCACAGTGGGGTCGCTGGCGTCGCTCATGCCATCGGGCCATGGGTCCCAGCTGGCTCCGCTGGTGCGGGCGACACACTCGGCATACATCAGATAGACATCGGCGAGGCGGAAGAGAGGATAGTCGGTCTCAGCGCCGGCATCGACAGTGTTGGAGGCGGTGGAGCCGTCGTCCTTGAGATTGCTCCACTTCTCGGAGAGGTATCCGGCAGACTCATCGGTCATGCTGCTCAAGTCCTTGCTCTGCGCGGTGGTGAAGAACTTGCAGCGCTTGTCGCCACCGGCAGTGCGGTCGATGTCGTTCTGGGTAAACTTGTCGACAAACTCAGGACGCAGACGGAAGGAGCTCCATCCGGTGCTCACGCCGAAGTCTGCCACATTCTGGTTGGCATTGGACATGCTGAGCTGGCCACACACGAGATAGGTGGCGCCACCCCAGCTGACGGTATGTGTGGCAGAAACGGGCAGCGCAAAGATGATTTCATTGGTGCGCTTGTCGTTGTCGGCATTGAAGAGCTTGCTGTAGTCGCTCTCCAGACTGTAGCCCATGTTCATAACCTTCTCGCAGGCTTCCTTGCAGGCATCATATTTGGCGACACCAGTAAAGACCTGGCTATTGAGATAGAGTTTGGCAAGCAGCGTATAAGCAGCACCCTGAGAGGCCTGACCGTAAGGACAGGTAGAGGCAGGCAGAAGGTCGGCAACGCAGTCGCGGAGCTCGCTCTCGATATAGTCGAAAGTCTGCTGGGGCGTGTAGCGTGGTGGGATGTAGCTGCCCACGGGGTCGTTTTCGGTCACCATAGGAATATAGCGGTAGAGGTCGAGCGCATGATAATAGAGGAGCGCACGCATGAAGCGTACCTCGGCTCTGTATTCCTTCATCTTCGCCTCGTCGTCGGCAGAGAAACTCGCGCCATTGGCATTGCGCAGAAACTCGTTGCAGAGGGCGATGTTGTAGTAGATGCGGTAGTACATATCTGAAACCCAGGCGTCGTTGGCATCCCAGTTGAGGTAGGTAATGCCAGATGTCTGCTCGCCGGTTATCCAGGTAGAAGCCACCTCGTCGGTGCCGCACTCCTGGAGGTTCCAGAACATACGCATATAGTCAAATCCGCTGCCATCATTGAGCACAGACTCCATGTCCTTGTTGTCGCCACCCTTGCCCTGGCCGCTGGTGACCATGGCGGCATAAATCTTGCCGAGCACAGCCTCGTAGTTGGCAAGCGAGGTGTAGACATCCTTGGATGTGGTCTCGGTCTGGGGATATTGGTCGAGGTCGGAAACACAGCTGGCAGTGACTGCGAGCACCATGGTTCCCATCATCATACTGTATATAATATTCTTCAGTTTCATTTGTTTATTCTTTTAAGGTGTGATTGTCTTACGCGTTCCTTATATTATTATGTCCGGTAGGTCTGGAGACATCAGAACTGCAGACCGAAGCTCAGAGAATAAGTGCGTGGACGGGGATAGAACGACTTGTCCATACCGTTGGGCACTTCGGGGTCGGTGCCTGAGTAGCCGGTGATGGTGAACACGTTCTGTACGAGGGCCGACACGGTGAGAGAAGCCCACTTGCTAATCTTGCCCACATTGTAGGTGAGGCTCAGATTGTCGAGCTTGAGGAAGGAGGCGTTCTCCACGTAGTAGTCTGAAAGGTACTGGCGTGTCTGGAAGCCTGTCTTGAGGAAGCTGACATTCAGATTGTTTATCTGGGAGTTGTTGTAGCTCACCGTCTCCCATGCGCCGGCGTTCATGGCCATGCCGTTGTAGACATAGTTGCCGATGTTGGCGCGGAAGTTCATGCCCAGGGTCCACTGCTTGTAGCGGAGCGACTGGCTGAGACCCATAATATACTTGGGGGCGGGAGAATGGTAACGGTAGAGGTCGCCCTTGTCTATCACGCCATTGTGGTCGAGGTCGGCATAGGCTCCCTCGATGGGCTTGCCGGTCTCGGCGTCGTAGAGTTGGTGGTATACATAGAACATATAGGGCTCGTAGCCTTCGGAGAGCACCTGGAACTGATAGGCATCGATATAGGGGCCTACTTTAACGTTGGTCTTCTCGCCGCCCTGAGCCAGCGACAGGTTCTTCACGGTCATCTTCTGCCAGGTGAAGTTATAGCTGAGGTTCCACTCCCAGTCCTTGGTCTGTATGGGGGTGGCATTGAGGCTCACCTCGATACCCTTGCTGTCTACATTGCCCACATTGGTGAGAATGGTCTTGGAGAAGTTGGTACCGGCGGCGGTGGGCACAGAGGCAAGGAGGTCCTTGGTCTTGCGGGTGTAGAAGTCGATGGCTCCACCGATACGCCCCTTGAGCAGGCCGAAGTCTGCGCCGATGTTCCATGAGGTAGTGGTCTCCCACTTCAGGTTCTCCACATACGCCTCGGGACGATAGGTGGTGATATACTGACCGTTGATGAGGCCCTCGGCACCAGTGACGCTCGAGGTATAGACGGGCAGATAGTTGTAGTTGCCGATACCGTCCTGCTGTCCGGTCACGCCATAGCTGGCGCGGAGCTTCAGGTTAGACAGCACCTTGCTGTCCTTGAGCCAGGGTTCCTCGGTGAGGGTCCAACCCAAAGCTACCGAGGGGAAGGTGCCCCAACGGGTGTTCTTGGAGAAGCGGGAAGAGGCGTCGCGACGCACGGTGGCTGTGAGCAGATACTTGCCGTCGTAGGAGTAGTTGACACGGCCGTAGTAAGACAGCAGCACGTGGCGATAGTCTGATGCCTTGTAGGTAGAGAGCACAGTTCCGGCAGCGCTCTTCTTATAGTATTGAGGCGTGCTGCTCTTCCAGTACTGATAGTCATAACCTGCTGTCACATCGACATTGCTCTTGAACTTATCAAAGTACTTGGCGTAGTTGGCATAGAGGGTAAGCAGACGGTTCTCGTTCTTCTGGGGACCATAGGAGTAGTCCAGACCGCTGAGCGACTCGTCTTCGTTGAAAGACTGGGCAGCGTCGCCGGGCACATAGATGGTTCCGTCGCCCTTGGCATAGTCGGCACCGAGGGTGGCATGGAGCTTGAGCTCGGGCAGGAAGTGTACCTTGTAGTCGACATCCATCGAACCGATGAAGCGTCTCACCTTGCTCTGCGAGTCATAAAGGTCTACGAGTCCGCGGGGGTTCTTCACCGCCGAGTTGGCAGGCAGACCGGCTGCGTCGATGGCTTCGGTGTAGCCGCGATAACTGCTGTTGCCCGAGTATACAGGGATGGTGGGGTTGAAGGTGGCTGCCGCCCATACGGCAGCGTCGTTGTAGAATGTATTGTTGTTGAGGGTACCCTTGGCATTGATGGTGAGCTTCAGGTGGTCGTCCAGGAAACTGGGGGTGAGCACGACATTACCCGTCCAGCGCTCCACATTGTCCTTGCGCACGAGTCCGCTCTGGTTGTAATAACCCACCGAAGCACGGAAGGGAAGCCACTTGCCGATGCTGCCACTGAGGCTCAGATTGTTGTCGGTTCCGAAGGCTGTGCGATATACCTCGTCGTTCCAGTCGGTATGGGCATCGCCGAGCAGGGCCTTCTGCCGGTCGTTGCCATAACGGTTGATGACGCCCACGAAGTCGTCGTAACCGAGCATGTCGACCATCTGCGCGCGGGTTTGCACGCTGTTGGTGCTGTTGAAGCTGATTTTCAGCCCGCCTTGAGCTCCCTTCTTCGTAGTGATGATGATGACACCGTTGGAGGCGCGCGAACCGTAGATAGCGGTAGAAGAGGCGTCCTTGAGCACGGTCATGCTCTCAATATCAGAAGGGTTAATCATGCTGAGGAAGTTGTTGTCGTTGCCCGAGATACCGCCGCGTTCCAAGGGCACCCCGTCGAGCACGATGAGGGGGTCGTTGCTGGCATTGAGCGAAGCACCGCCACGCACACGGATAGTGCTACCGGCAGAGGCAGAACCGCTGTTGGACATAATCTGCACTCCCGACACCTTACCATTGATAAGCTGCTCGGCAGAGGAAACAAGGCCCTTGTTGAAGTCCTTGGTAGTGACAGTAGCTACCGAACCGGTAAGGTCGCTCTTGCGCGCCGTACCATAGCCGATGACCACCACGTCGCTCAGGGTTCTGGAGTCTGGCTCCAGCTTCACGTCCATGGTACTGGATATATCCACTACCTTATTAATATATCCGATGTAGGAGATTGTGACCTTCTTGGCAGAAGAAGGCACCGCCAGTTTGAAATTACCGTCGATGTCGGTAATCGTACCGCCGCTCTCACCAGTCACCACTACCGAGGCGCCGATGAGGGGTTCACCATTTTGTGCATCTGTCACTTTACCCTGGATGGTTCGAGTCTGTGCCAAGACTGGCAGACAGCCCATGAGCAACAATGCCACGAGAAGATAGCTTCTCTTCAGTTGTCTTAAGATTGCGTACATTTTAGTTACTATGTTAGGTTGTTGGTTTTTAACTGTGGCAAAAGTAGCCAATAGGGTAAAAACAACAAGACATATATCAGACAAAGATAAAAATAAAACGGACACAAGTGGTCATTTCGCGCGTTTTTGTCCGTTTTGTTGCCAATATGACCGATATGTTGCCAAGAAAAGACGGCCTCTTTTATCCACAAGGGGACAGATAAACGACTGGGGGGTATCTTTTTTCCGACTTCAAAGTATGAAATGACAAATTCAAGACGCCAATGATATAATTCGTGATGTGCATTACACGTATCGTGTCATGAATGACAAATGTATCAAACGAAAAAAAACGGAGCGAAACCAACGCTATTATTGTAATAATGTGTAAATTTGTCGGCAAGCAGTTTACTGCCGACTCAGATAAAGCCATAATCATGACAGACATAAAGGATAAGAAGATTGCCATATTCGGCATCAGCCGGCTACGCATGGGAACCGACGGCAAGGGCATCACCACCCTGGTCGCAATGATGGGCTGCCCGCTGAAGTGCAGGTATTGCCTCAACGACCGCTGCCACTACGATGTGGGCGGCAACGGCGACGGCAGCGACGGCCACACCCTGACGCCCGGCATACACTGGGTCACGCCACTGGAACTCTACGAGATGGTGAAGATGGACAATATCTACTTCCAGACCACGGGCGGAGGCATCTGCTTCGGTGGCGGCGAGCCCACGACGCAGCACGCGTTCATCACAGCCTTCATCCCGCTCTGCCCCAGCCACTGGAGGTTCACGATAGAAAGCTCGCTGTGCTGCACTACCGATGCCATAGAGGCACTGGCGCCCCATATCGACGAGTGGATAGTCGATGTCAAGGATATGAACAGCTATATCTACAGGGAATACACTTCCGCCGAACCGGTAGTCAAGGAGCGGCTCGCCGAACTCATGAAGCTGGTGCCCGAAGAGAAGATTAGGGTCAAGGTGCCGCTTATCCCCGACTTCAACACCGATGCCGACATAGAGCGGAGCGTCGACGAGCTACGGGCGATGGGCTTGACGCATATAGAGAGAACCGAATACATCGTCAAGCCATCCAGATAGTATATATATAATAAGGTATAGACAGAGGGAGGATAGCTACGCATCGACCGGCAGCCCCTCTACACGCAGACCGCTGCTGAAGTTGGCCCTCGGGCTTGCCTTCAGCGGCGGTCTGTTAGTATTCTTGGGCGGGAAGGTCATCTCGGCGGGTGCGGAGACAATCTCGGCGGGCGTGGAGGTCATCTCGGCGGGCGTGGAGACATCACCCAGCGAAGCCGCGATGCAGCCCACCCTCGCTTCAGCGCTTCAGCGCCTCGAGGATATGGTCTCTACACTGCTCCATTATCCACTTGGGCGTGCTCGTAGCCCCACATATACCTATGGTCTTGACTCCGTCGAGCCAGTGCAGGTCTATCTCCGACGGCTGCTCGATGTGGTGGCTGTTGGCGTTGACGCGCAGACACTCATTGAAGAGCACCTTGCCGTTGCTGCTCTTGTGGCCGCTCACAAAGAGTATCATGTCGTGGCGGGCGGCAAAGGCGGCAATGTTGGGCATACGGTTGGCAACCTGGCGGCAGATGGTGTCAAAGCTGCGGAAGGTGGCTTGGGGAGAGATATGCGCCTGGATGTAGGCTATAAGGGCATGAAACTCGTCGAGCGACTTGGTTGTCTGCGAGTAGAGGTAAATGTCGCGGTCGAAACAGAGATGGCTGGCGTCGTCGAGGTTTTCTACCACGATGGCGTTGCCATCAGTCTGACCCACGAGACCCAAGACCTCGGCATGGCCGTTCTTGCCAAAGATGACAATCTGTGCCTGGGGATTGTCGTCATACTGGCGCTTGATGCGGCGTTGGAGCTGGAGCACCACGGGACAAGTGGCATCGATGATTTCGATATGGTTGCGCTCGGCGGTGGCATAAGTAGCCGGCGGTTCGCCATGCGCACGCAGCAGCACCTTGACATCATGGAGCTGCGACAACTGCCTGTGGTCTATAGTCTGCAGTCCCTGCAGATGGAGACGCTCTACCTCCATGCCGTTGTGCACGATATCACCCAGGCAGTAGAGCGTATCGCTGCGAGAGAGTTCTTCTTCGGCTTTGCTGATGGCGGTAGTCACTCCGAAGCAAAATCCGCTACCGCTGTCTATTTCTATCTGTATCATCAGGATTAGGGTCTATCGTTTTACATCTACGGCTATCACCACCTTGGCTTTGTCGGGGTCGTTGGTAATCATCAGTATGCGTGGACGAGTACGCACCTTGTGCAGCGCCGATGCCACGGCGGTCACGCGCAGACGCGCCGACGCGCCGGGAGCTATCTTGCGGGTCGAGAGCGATACCTCCAGTCCGGCGGTAAACATCTGTATGTTGCGTATCTCGAGGTCGGTGCGTCCGTTGTTGGTGATGATAATCTCACCGCGCTTCTTCTTTTTGCCGTCAAAGCTGCCCAGGTCGAGGTAGGTGGCAGAGAGACTCATCTTGGGGGCGTACTGACGGGTGGCGTCGGTGATATTCTTGAACGAGGGCAGCAGCACCGCCGACACCTCGATGGCCTTGTCGGCAGAGACGCGCTCACCGGGATTGCTGCCCAGGTAGATGGTGGTCTGGGTGAGTCCGAAGTCGCGCAACTTGTCTGACAGCAGCGTGAGGGTCACCACTCCGGGACGCCCGGCGGCTATCGTCGACGGCGACACTTGTGCCTCGAGGTAGTTGGGCAGGTGCATCACCTGCGGGCTCACTGCCTTGGAGGTGGGGTTGAGGATATTGATGCGGAAGAAGGGTCGCTCGCCACGGTTGACGTCATCATATTCCACGTCGGTCTTGTCGACACGCAGGTCGCCGAGCTCGAGGGGGAAGTCGCCGGTATAGTCGATGACCTCTTCCACGACCACGCCACGCAGGGTGAGATACACGGGCTTCTCGCCGCCATCGACATAGAGCGCCAGCTCTTTCTGGAAGTGTCCCAACTGACGGGCGTCATAGACGGCGCTTACCTTGAAGGTCTTGCCGTTGGCTATGGCCTGGCTGGGGTAACTTGCCACTGTGCATCCGCAACTGCTGCGCACTTTGGCGATGGTGATGGGACGCCCGCTCTGGTTGCGGGCCTCAAACTGTACGGTCACGGGGCGGCGATACTGCACCTGCCCACAGTCGATGGTGGGTTGGGCTACTGTTATCTTCTGTGCCATAAGCGCCATCGGCGCCACACACAGCGTGAAGAGGGTCATCACCAGACGGTGAGAGTGTGAGGATAGGTTCATTATGGTCATATTATGGATTTACGTGGATGATTTCACCGGCAACACGACCGGCAAAGGATGGACTGTAGGCACACTGCACGGTGCACTGACCTGCCCGGTAGTCACCGGCACGGTCTACATAGTAGGAGGTCTCGATGACATGGGTGCCCTTGCCCATCCGGTCGAAATAATAGGATGTGCGGCTGTCGCGCGGGGCCTCATAGCAACCCTGACGGTAACCGCTCAGCTGGACAACGGGCTCAAGACAGGCTGCGCGCTTGTCGGTGACTTCGACAAAGTCGTAGTCGCGATCGGCGCGGATGATGATGCGCACGGTGACCTTGTCGCCCACGCGGAGGTGGGTGCCTCCGACAACCTGGCGCTCGATGCTGAAACCTTCACCAGCCTTCTCAACCTTGTCGGATGGCAGCATCATCGAGGCATAGACGGCACCCCAACTGGTGTGGGGCTGCTGCTTGGTGATGGCTATCGAGTTGACGGCGCCGTCGGCCTGCCAGGTCTGCGCGCCTATCATCGGCACGCTGGTGTCGGCTTCCATCGGCTTGCCGTCGATGGTGATGCGTGTGCCTGTGGCTGGCGCGAGGGCCGAGCCGTTGTCCTTGAGGAAAGCATAGATGGCGTTGACGCTGTTTATCGGTGTGTCCCAAGCCGTTGTACGCTTCTCCTGCAAGAGCCACTGCCGCATCTCGTCAATGCAGACGCTGTCTTGGGGAGCGAGCAGACCCATTGCCTCGATGGTGGCTACCTGTGTGGGGATGCGGTAGCTACACCAGGAGTAGCCGGCAAGCGGACTATCGTAGTAGCGACCCATGCCGTCCTTGTAGACGGTAAACTCGCGCGCACTCTTCAGGCACTCCTTGGCCTTGGCATCGCGTCCGTAGAGGGCGAGCACCACGGCGCTCTGCGCCTTGTCGGCGATGGTCGTCACGTGCTTCTGCTTCTCCATGATATCGAGCAGATAGTCGATGGTGGGAGTAGCCTTGCGACCGGCGAGTGCCGAGGCGTAGAGATAGCGCGTCTCGATATAGTCGAGGCGGTCGGTCGTATGGTTCTTGGGGGCACGTTTCTTCATTTCCTCCACGCGCTGTGTCATCACTCTGTCCAGTGCTGTCAGTGCGTTGTCCAGGATATTCTGCGTGGCGGTCTGCTTGCCGACGATGCGGTCGAGCCTTGCCAGCGTCTCTGCCACAGCGGCAGTCATATAGACGTTGCCTGTCATGCCTTTCCACCATGCCAACGTACCGTCTTCGTCCTGCAGGTCACCGAGGCGACGCAGGATAGACGACTGCGAAGCTGCCAGCTGGTTGGCGTCGAGGTATCGGGCCAGACTACGCATACGCTGGGTGTCGCGGGCGGCATCCATGAGCCACGGGGTTTCAGCCAGAACGGTCTGCTTCAGACTCTCGTTCTTTTCCAGCACACCTGTGAGCGACTCATCGGGGCGCTGCTGCCAGAGGTTTATGGCTTGGGCGATGGCGGGCGAGCTGCCGATGATGTGCTGGGCTATGGCGTTGGCATAGTAGGCGGTGACGAGGCTCATGGCGTTGTCGCCCGAGAGGTTGGCCATCGACGGCAGAGCCTGTATCATGAGCCATGCGGGGTTGTCGGTATATTCTACAGTGGTATGCGTGCGCGTGGCGCCGGCGGAGTATAGGGATGTCAGGTCTATGGTGTGGGTGCCGGTGCCCGAGAGGGTAAACGGACGGGTGTTGACCACCTGCTCATGGTCGGGTAATACGGGCAGATAGTGCTGTTCGCCATCGGCAAAGTCGCTGCCGGTAGCCATAGCCTTGCACACCACAAGTGTCTCGTCGGTAGAGAGGTCGAAGGCGAAACAGAGGGTAGCCGCAGCCTTGGCGTCGACATCAAAGTTCTGCTGACGCGCCACGAGGGTACGACTGCCGTCGGCGGTGGTGAGCTCCAGACGCAGTCGGCCGCTCTGGCGCTGGTCCGAGGCATTGGTCACACGCACGGCGATGGTGGCATGGTCACCATTGCGCACAAAGCGGGGCATATTGGGCTGCACCATCACCTTCTTCTGTGCCACGGCGAGGGCGTCGATGGTGGCAGCATTGAGGTTGCGGTCGTGTACGAGGCCCTTGAACTTCCACGTGGTCACCGACTCGGGCAGACGGAAGCTGATGGCGATGTCGCCCTTGGCATCGGTCTGCAGGGAGGGATAGAAGAAGGCGGTCTCGTTGAAGTTTTCGCGCAGAGAGGCCCACTCGGGCTCCTTCTCCGGCTCGGTGGCCGACGGCTCGGGCGTCGCCGCATCAGACGCCAGTTCGTCCTTGACCATATTGGCACGGGTCGACTCGGCGCTGGCTACTCCCTTCACAAAGAGCTTCCTGTCTACAGGTGCCGAACTGGCATACATGGGGCCTGCGGTGCGATAGAGGATCCGGCAGGGCCACTCCGTAAGCTGCGAGAGCGACAGGTCGGGCTCTGCCAGCATCTTGGTCTCGAGATAACTGTACAGACCGATACTTCGGCTGTAGGGTATGCGCCAGTCGGCATTGTAGAGCCGGCTTGCGCCATACTCGTTGTAGAAACGCCAGTCATGGGCATAAATGGCATCGAGCGAATGGTCGTAGAGCGAGGCTATGAGCTGGGCGTCGGCGGGCTTGCCATCGGGGCGGGTCACGTGGAGAGTCCACGTTTCCTGCTGTCCGGGCACGAGGCGGTCGCGGAAGGTGGTCCAGCGTGCCACAAGCCGCTTGTCGGGCATAGGCCGCATGAAGCGCTGGGTGTGTATGTAGCGGCGGCCGTCCTTGACCCAAGCATAGGTGAGGGTGAGGGCGTCGCCATAGTCATCGCGGTAGGTGAAGTCGCGCAGATGGAGCTGACCCTTGAGGTGGAGCGAGCCGCTCTCTACCACGCGGTCGTCGGCAAAGAGTGTGTAGACGACGTACTGTTCGGGGGCAGAAGAGCCCAGTTGCAGCCGCACCTTGTCCTTGCCCTTGAAGCGGGTGCCGCTCAGATAGAACCAGTCGGGGGTATCGATGGGGGCACGGCTGTCGGTGGCGCTGAAGAGCACAAACGGGTGTACGAGGGTGTCGCTGTCGCACACGGCGGTGAGCACATGGCGGCCGCTCTTCAGCCCCTTGAGAATGGCTCTCAGGTCTACCGCCTCGTTGGCCTTGGCGGTATAGCTATGCTTGCCGAGGGTGTAGCTCACGGTGCCGTCGATATTCTGACCGGCACTGTTGCGGTAGTCAAAGCGTATGGAGCCGATGCTGTCGCGCTCTATCTGGTCTGCCATGTCGCAGCTGAGCACCGTGGGACGCATACCAAGGGCTACAGAGGTCTGGGCGTCGTGGCTCTCGCCGGCGGCATCGGTGACGGTGGCGCTGACATCAAAGGAATAGAAGACCTGACGGTCGTAGTCGGCATCCTTGACCGTGAGGGGCAGACGCAGACCGAAGCGGCCCTGGCTGTCGGTGACCGTGGCGGGCAACTGCTCGACATGACTGTCACCGCGACCGAAACGCCACCACCACAGTCCTATCCGGCGTGTAGACTTGGCGCTCACCTTGGCGTGCTGCACAGGCACTCCGGCATAGGTCATCACCCTACCGGTGAGCAGGAGCGTGTCGCCTGCCTCGTAACGGGTGCGTATCGTGTCCCATTCTATCTTGAACGTAGGGCGCTTGTATTCCTCGACCCTGAAACTGGTGCTGAGCGAATAGGGCATGTCGCTGTCTATGTAGTATCTACCGGTAAGACCGGTGGCGGGCAGCACAAACTGGCTGTGGGCGGTGCCATAGCTGTCGGTGGTCACCTTGCGCTCGGCTATCACCCGGCTGTTGGCGTCGTGCAGACGCAGGGTGAGGTCGCGACCTGTGATGGCGTCGCCTTGGGTAGCGCAGCTCCTGTAGGCTCCCACCACAGCCACCTGTACGGTCTGTCCGGGACGATAGATGCTGCGGTCGGTGAAGAAGCTGAACCGCTCTTCTGCCTTGGACTTTAGGTATGAGAGCATCGACCATGTCTGTCCAAACGGACTGTTGATGTCCATGCCCGATGTTGCACGCATATAGCTGTCTCCCCACTTGCCCGTGCAGAGTGCCTCACCCTTGCGGTTGACGCGGATGACGGTGTCCTGGTCGCAGCGGCGCATGTCGCGTCTGATGATGATGGATGCCTCTGGCACGGGGTTTCCCGTTGTAGCGTTTACCACTACCAGCCTCATATTGGCAGTGCCCTTCGCCGACTGACTCTGTACCATCAGGAGCAGGTCGCTTACGGAGAGAAGGGCATACTGGGGCTTCACGCCCTTGACATCGGCCTGCACCTCTACCAGATAACTGCCCAAGGGCAGCGGGGCGAGCGTGGCAGAGTCGGAGAGCAGCTTGTAGTCGGCATGGCCGATATACTTGCGCACCACCGTCTGCACGGGTGTCTTGCCTGCATCTTGTCTGAGCGTCTCCACCAGTTTGTCTGTCTGTTGCAGAGTCTCGCTACTGATGTCGGCATAGGGCTTGCTGAGCCGATAGACATTGAGGGTGAGCTGGCGGATATTGCGTATCGAGTTGATATGTATCTTGCGCTCCTTGCCGGGCAGCATCTGCCGCTCCTGGAGACTGATGTTGAACTGGGGCGCGGTGAGGTCGGTTCGCTTGTTGCGCAGGATATTCATGCGGGGCCATGCTCCCCACTTGGCTATAGCCCAGTCTATGTATCTTATGCGGCGCTCTACGATGTCTTTAGCGTCTTCATCCATAGCCTCATAGTGGTCTATGGCCAGCTCGCCACACTCGTCGAGGTCTTGGTATACATTGATGAGCGAGTCTATGGCGTGCTGGTAGTGCTGCTTGCCGCTGCGGGTGTAGAGCCAGTCGCTGTGGTTCTCGCGCAGGTCGAGGCAGGCGGCCAGACAGGCGGCGCGGCGGTTGCCGTGGGCTTCGTAGTAGCGGTTGAGCAGCCCATACTCCTTGGCTTCACCAGCCACAACGTGGAGCAGGTCGCCTCCGAACGCCTTGCTCATATCCCGACGCTCCACGGCGGGTTCGTAGGTCTTGGCCGGGGTCTTGGCGAGCAGGTCGGGGTCCTTGAGGGCGCGGGCAAAGCAGTCGCGGCTCTTCTGCTGATAGGCTTTGCGGTTTATGCCTCTCTGCTGCATGGCGTAGAGCTTGCCCAGGGCGGTGGCATAGACGGCGCGCAGCACGGGCGACTTGGCGCGCTGCTCTTCGGCAGCCATCTGCGCAGCCACGGCGTCGAGCGAGTCGGGCGATATCTGGATGGTCAACCCTCCACGGGCTATCTGTGCCTTGACCAGATGGCCGTAGGCTTTCTCGGCAGTGGCGCGCACGATAATCTTGTCGAGCACGGCGATGGCAGTGCGTGGCTGCCATGCGGCGTCAGCCTTGTCGAAGCGCTGCCAGAGCGAGGTGTAGGTGTCAGCAGCCGATGCCCGCACCACGGCGATGAGCATCAGAGTGAATAATATGACCGATTTCTTCATTATTGTCAGTTCTGTAGTTACTATATCGCAAAATTAGTAAAAATAGGTGGTCACTACAAGAATATTTATATAAATGTCATTAAAAAAGCTCATTGTTTGTCATTTTGTCTTGACCGCTGCCCCACCCGACTCTATCAGGCTCGCGGCCGCAGCCATCCACAGGCTGGGACTGCTCGGAGAGAGCGCCGCGACGATACGTAAAACAATCCCCGCAGCCGACTGCTGACTGCGGGGATTTTGCGATATGGGCTATACTCACTGCCCTACTTGGCGGCACGGTACTGATACCGTCCTCCGGTGATGTCCTGAAGACTGAGGTGGCGATAGAGGATGTCGTACATCTCGGTGGGCTGACTGCCCAGACGGAAGTGGACGCCATGGTCCTCGTAGATGAAACAGATATCACCATTGCCATCGAGAGCCATGGACGAATAAGCCGAATAGCCATCGGTAATCTCGTGGCGCTGCCATCCTTCGGCCCAGCGGTCGGGCGTGGCCCAACTGTCGGCTGTGTCGAAGACTTTCCAGTAGATGGAGACATGGCTGCGGCGCTCCAGGTTGGTGGGATGGTTGCCAGGGGTACCTCGTGGCACCGACTGGAGAGCCACATAGACCTTGCGACCGTCGGCATCCTGGGCTGGGATGAAGAGTATCTCGCCATTGCAGTTGTTGTTGATGGTGGCTGTACCGCCGTCGTGCTTCTCCGAGGCTACAGGCTCTGCCCAACTGCCGTCCTGGCATTGGCGGTCGGCGTAGGTGAAGATGTTGAACCATCGGCCGTCCTGACCGCTGCGACGACAACTGAGCAGCACGCGGCCGTCGGGCAGCTCTTCTATCTTGGCTTCATCGCCCTGGGGGGCTGGACGGGCGTCGGCACCGCCGAGGGGTACCCATGTGTGGCCGAAGTCATCGGAGTAGACGACCAGACTGCCCTCATTGGTCACCACGGCTGAGTAGAGGCGGTAGTAGGTGCCATGCTTGACGAGACGGCTCTGGCAGATGCGGCCGCTGGTGAAGAAGAGGCGGAAGATATTGCCATGACCGCGATAGAGGTCATAAATCTGCGAGGTCACATCGCCACCGTTCCAGGTGTAGCCGTCGTCGAGGCTGTAGTAGCGGCCCACCTTGAGTGTCTTGGAGTAGTCGCCGGGAACATCTACACGCGACCTGCCGTAGCCCACATCGCCCGAGCCGGTCATAATGAGCATGCGGCCCGTCTCGCGGTCGCGCACCACGGCGGCATCGCCATGACTCTGGTCGAAGTTGCCGCTGCCAAATCCCATGACGGCGCAGCGGGGAGCGGTCCAGGTCTGTCCGCAGTCGTTGCTGTGGCGTACCTCGATGCTGATGTTGCCCACCGAACCTACATCGCCCCAACTGGTGGCGTCGGTCACGCCCGAGCGGTTGTCGGAGAAGGCTATGACGTGGTTGTCATACGCCACGATGGCGGGAATGCGGTAGTACTTGTGGCTGGCGGTGTCGGTCTTCCACAGCGTGGTCTGTGCGCACGCGGCAGTGGCGACGATGGCCATGCCAAAGGTTGTAAGGATTGTCTTCATAATTAGTCTTTACTATATTTGTGATTATTGTTCTGGGTGCAGGAGTCAGCCCGGTGCCGGCAGCGGGTTCAACTGAGGCTGTCGAAGTAACGCACCACGGGCAGCAGGAAAGGCGAGAGATACTGGACGACTCTGTCGCCACGGTAGGCGATACGCCCGCTGCTCCACGCCACATAGACGCGGCGGCGGGCACGGGTGAGGGCTACATAGAGCTTGCGGCGGTCTTCGGCGCATTGGGCTTCGTCGTCGCGGGTGAAGTAGTTGGGATAACGGCCGTCGACGACATCGAAGACGATGACATTGTCAAACTCGAGACCCTTGGCCTTGTGGATGGTGGAGACGAAGATGCGCTCGTCGAGGACATCTGAGCCGCAGAGGTCAGACTCTTTGAGGGTGTTGGTCTCCATGAGGTGGCGCTGCAGCTGCTCGGCAAGCGACGGCGCGAGGCTGCTGTCCACGATGTCGTGGGCGATATAGCTGAGCACATAGTCTATCTTGTGGGGCTGGGCATGGTCGCCGCCCATCTGGCGCAGATAGTCGTAGACGGCACGCATCTGGCTGACCATGGCAGGACTGTCGCCTGCCGGCGCGTGGTCATAGAGCTGCTCACGGGCATGGATATAGAGGTCGCGGTAGTTGCGGCGCAGCATGTCGGCAGCCCTGCGGGTGGCGGCACGGTCAAGAAACTCCTGCTGCTCGGGGATGACCTCGCGGCAACGATGGTAGAGGTGGGCCATGACGCGGCAGGTGTCTTCGACATCGACATCGGCAAGGTGGGCATTGTCTTCGCTGAGTCCGAAGAGATGCTGGCGGCGGAAGAAGTCAAGCCGGTAGCTCACCAGCTCGGGATGGAGCAGGCGCAGGAGCTTGAGGGTGTCGATGCAGCGGTCGTGAGCAGGAAGGGCGACATCGGGGAGATAGCGGCTGAGGTTGTGGACGAGGATTTGGTAGTCGTACTCGACATTGTGACCCACCAGACGGCAGTCGCCGATGTAGTCGACAAACTGGCGCAGTGCCTCGGCATGGCCGACGAGGGTGGCGTGGCGCCGCTCTTCGATGATGGGGTTGGGGATGTCGCCGAGCATCTCGGGGATGGGGCGCTCGGTCTGGATATGCACCACAAAGGAGGAGCCCTCGACCATGCGGCCATGCTGCATCTTGACAGCGGCTATCTGCAGGATGTCGTCGTCGAAGACGCTGAGTCCGGTGGTCTCGGTATCGAAGACTACCACGGGAGCGTCGGCATCGACGGCAGCCACAAAGTCCTGCACGTAGGTGGTGGAGTCGTAGAGCAGAAAATCGGAGGGCAGGAGGGCGCGGTTGAGCATCTTGCGCATAAACTCGCGGGCAGAGGCGGGAGCGGCAAAGACGCCCAATCCATAGAGCAAGCGTGCCCATGCCATGAAGTTGGTCTCTGAAGCAAGCACATTGAGATGGGCGAGCATGGTCTTGACCTGGACAGAGGCAAAAATATCTGTTCCCGACACCTGGAAGAAGGGCATATCGAGGGCATGGAGTGCCTCGCCCACCTTGTCGGCATCATAGTTGGAGTTGACCACGATGGCGGTGGTTTCACGATTGTCGGCAAGGGCGAGGCTTCGGGCAAGGGCAGCCACATCGTGATACTCGCTGTCGATGAGGGGCGACTCGATGAGCCGCATCTCGGCACAGTCGGCGGCGTCGCTGGGCTGGGCAGTGGGCAGCAGAGCGCGGTCTACGCCCAATACTTCGGCAGCATAGTGATTGGTCATGGCAAGGAGCGACGCCGGCGAACGGTGGTTGATGTTGAGGTGGTAGATATGGTCGCCACAGCGCTGGCGCAACAGGGCAAGGGTGTCGCTCTTGGCGCCCATAAAGGAGAAGATGGCCTGCTGGGCGTCGCCGAGATACATCACCATGCCCTCGCCACGGGTGACGGCGGTATCGGTGATGAGGTCGATGATGGCCATCTGCATGGCGTTGAGGTCCTGAACCTCGTCGACCTGTATCCAGCGGTAGCGGGGATAGTCGTTGTCGGCTGTGAGGGCGTCGTAGGTGAGCAGGAGCAGGTCCTCAAAGTCGATGAGCTTGTTCTGACGGCAGTAGGCGGTATAGGCGTGGGCATAGCGCATCTTGCGCAGGGTGTTGGCGGCAAGGGCTTGGGTGCCCACATCGAAGGCGTCGCCATGGATGAAGTCGCGATAGTCGTCGGTGTGGTCGTAGATATGAATCATGGCGTCGGGGGTGAACTCGCGACGCTCGGCACGGCAGATAGCTTTGAGGGCGCGCACATCATCGGCGCAGACACAGTCGGGATGGAGCCTCAGCCCACGCGGATGATGATGGATAATCTGGTGCATGAAGTGGGCAAACTGGATAATCTCAGCATACTGCCGACGGCGGTCGTGGCGCTGCTTGATGGCACTCTCTTCCTCGTTCTGGTAACGGGCAAGGATGCTCAGGGCATCGTCGTCGTCGATGACCGAGGTCTCTGCCTCGACAAGGTGGTGCTCGAAGAGGAAGCGGGAACAGAATCTATGGATGTTGCCGACATAGAGCTGACTGAGGTCGGCACCTTCGATATACTGGGCGATGCGCTCGCGCATGCCGCGGGCAGCGCGGTTGGTAAAGGTGAGGCAGAGCATGTCGCCATAGGCTATGCCCTGGTCGTGGGCACGACGGATGCGCTCGGTAAGTATCTGGGTCTTGCCGCAGCCAGGGGGCGCCAGCACCAGGTGGTAACCGCCTAACGGGGTTTCTATCACGCGCAGCTGACTTGCATCGGGCTGCCAGGCAGGGGACATAGATTGTGTCATAGTTGTATGAATCTGCAAAAAAATATCCATAACCGCCACATGCGCTGTGACTATGACGGTCATGGATAAGGATTATATCAGGTTGTGCGGTGTGATGGGCAGCGGGGAGGGCGAAGGGGCTACACCGGCATCAGTACTTGTCGGGCGAGTTGCCATAAGGGATGCGGCGCGGAGCCTTGAGGGCTACTCTCGTGGTGGTCTCCATTTTTAAGCCGTTACGCCCTTGAAAGCTCATCGTAGTGAGCTTTCCCTCTATGAGCAGTTGCAGCCAGGCTGCTGCCTTTGAGGATATGCGCTGCTCTTCCATATAGTAGTGGGTGGGTTGCTCGGGATGGTTCTTGTTTTTATACTCCCAAGCCTCACCGTTGGCAAGTTGGTCGCGGTCGCATATATAGACCGTGCTGAATTCACGGCCGTCGTCGAGAGTGTGGTTGACGAGCTTGAGGACAGATATGCCATCCACAAAACACGTGATACCTTTGTCGGTCGCCATGAGCTGCTTGTATGCCGAGCTGTAAGGTCTGAAGTCGCGGGGGACCCAGAAGATGTCTGTCACCTTGTTCGGACCATGAGCCCAGCTGCTGGTGCATATCACAATGTAGTTGCCATCGCCAGCATCGAGCTGTTTGATAATGCGGTCTTTCTTCCAGGAGATGTACAACCGCTGCTGGTCGGTCATTTCCTGGACAGATGGGGTCGAGGGAGTGGTCTTCTGAACCGGCTTGGGGGTAGTCACAGGCGCCGGAGCCGCTTGGGGGGCTGGCTTGGGGGTAGCCGCGGGCGCCGGAGTAGCGGGCGTGGTAGGCGTAGAGGGCTGGTAGCCTATCCGCTGCTTAATCTCTTCGACGGTGGCATCATAACTGAAGTATGAGCCGTCGTCGCCACGCTTAATCGAGAAGTCGAGGATGGTGGAACCGGGCGTGTTGAGGGCTTCGCCATTGGCGGTATTGGTCACGAGGACATTGAGATAATAGTGGTGGTCGCCCTCGGGCCAGTTGCCTGTGTCGTAGTTGACAAAGAGGGTGTAGTCCAGATAGGTGTCGATGTCGTGGCTGGGCATCAGGGCACCGTCGCAGCGGTAGATGACCTCGGGGTCGTCGCCCGCCACATCACTGTCGAGGGTAACCTCGCCGGTGAGGCTCACGCTGCGGCGCTTCATGCCGCTCACGGTAAGATAGAGGTGGACCTTCATGCCACGCTGGCCGTCCAGGATGACATCGTGCTCTACCCAGGCACGGGAAATCTTGGCATAACGCCGGGCCGCAGCGCTGGCGCTCATGGTTACAAGCAGGGCGACCATAAGCAGCATGCCAGTGCGGACGGCAAAGGATAAGGAAGAGGTGTTCATATCGTCAACGATTGAAGCCTGCCCCGCATCAGGCCTTCTTGGTGGTGCGGGTGGCTATGATGAAATAGGTAATGAGCAGGAGGTAAGCAGCCAGAGACAGGAGCTCACTCAGGTGGTTGACCCACCAGGCGTCGTAGTTGAACTCGATGCCGCCAAACTTGAGCAGAGCGCTCACTACGCCCATCAGGGCACCGCCGGCGATAAATCCGCTGGCAAGGAGGGTACCCTTCTCGCCACGGGCCTTGTTGACCTCAGCATCCTGCGAACGGGTAGTGACAAACCAGTTGACGGCGCCACCCACGAGGAGGGGAATATTGAGTTCCATGGGGATAAACATACCCAGGGCAAAGGCAAGGGCTGAAATCTTGCAACGGTCGAGAACGAGGGCGATGACGGCGCCTATGCCATAGAGCAACCAGGGCGCACCCTGACCATTCATGAGCGGAGCGATGACGGCTGCCATGGCGTTGGCCTGGGGTGCGGCGAGCTTGCCGCTCTGGAAGCCGTAGGTCTTGTTGAGCACGATCATCACGCCGGCTACAGTGGCTGCCGACACGATGGTGCCGAGGAATTTCCAGGTCTCCTGCTTCTTGGGAGTGGTACCCAACCAGTAACCTATCTTGAGGTCGGTGACAAAACTGCCTGCCATAGAGAGGGCGGTACATACCACGGCACCCATAAGGAGGGCGGCCAGCATACCGGCATTGCCCTTGAGACCCACAGCCACCATCACTACCGAGGCGAGGATGAGGGTCATGAGCGTCATGCCCGATACGGGGTTGCTACCCACGATGGCTATGGCGTTGGCTGCCACAGTGGTGAAGAGGAAGGCTATCACGGCAACCAGCAGGATGGCTACCACGGCATGGGTGAGGTTGAAGTCCATCACGCCGGCATAGAAGAAGGCGAAGGTAACCATAAGGGTGAGCACCGAGCCGATGGCGATAATCTTGAAGGAGATGTCGCGCTGGGTGCGCACTACCTCTTCGGCGCCAGCGCCCTTGCCCTTCATCTCGCGGGCGGCAAGGCCGACGGCACTCTTGATGATGCCCCAGCTCTTGATGATGCCTATCACGCCAGCCATGGCGATGCCACCGATACCGATGGAACGGCCGTAGGCCTTGAAGATGGCTTCGGGAGTCATTTCACCCACAGGAGTTGCGATATTGGGGTCCCACTGGTTGAGGACGGTGTCGGGGAAAAGCAGGGCCATTCCCGGAACGATAAGCCACCACACGGCAAGCGAACCGAAGCAGATGATGGCGGCATAGCGCAGACCGATGATGTAGCCCAGACCGAGGACGGCAGCACCGGTGTTGACCTTGAAGACGAGCTTGGCATGGTCGGCAAGCTGCTGGCCCCAGGTCACTACACGAGAGGTGAAGTTCTCGTTCCACAGACCAAAGGTGGCGACGATGAAGTCGTAGAGTCCACCGATGAGACCAGCCACGAGCAGGGGCTTGGCCTGGCTGCCTCCCTTGGCACCCGACACGAGCACCTGGGTGGTGGCTGTGGCTTCGGGGAAGGGATATTTGCCGTGCATATCCTTGACGAAATACTTGCGGAAAGGTATGAGGAAGAGGATGCCGAGGATACCACCCAGCGACGAGGCGATGAATACGCGCAGGAAGTCGGCCTGGAGGTTAAGCATATAGATGGCGGGCATCACAAAGATGGCTCCGGCTACCACAGCGCCCGAACAGGCACCGATGCTCTGGATGATAACATTCTCGCCCATGGCATTGCGGCGCTTGGTGGCCGACGACAAACCGATGGCGATGATGGCGATAGGGATGGCGGCCTCGAATACCTGACCTACCTTCAATCCCAGATAGGCGGCAGCAGCCGAGAACAGCACTACCATCAACAATCCCCACGTCACACTCCATGCTGTGACTTCTGGAATGGTCTTTTCGGGACCCATAATGGGCTTGTACTCCTCGCCGTCGTGAAGTTCACGAAAAGCGTTGTCGGGCAGCTGCACCGCGTCTTTCTCTTTTTCTGTCATTGTAGTATATATTAGTAATGTTTTAACTGATACAAAGGTAGTGCAAACCGAGCGAAATACAAAACAATCTATTGTTTTTATTTCCGAGGTGCAGCCTACCTTCACGGCGATAGCCGTAAAGGTAGTGCAAACCGAAGAGAAAACAAAACAATCTATTGTTTTTTACATTTCCATTCACTTCCCCTGCCCTATCTTCATCATGAAGGGCGTGGCGGGCAGTCCTGTCGAACCAAAGAGGTTGGCGTCTTCGGGATTGTTTTCCCAGCCGTAGGTCACCGTGGTCACCGCGAGGTTGGGAGTGGTGAGCAGGCGCACGCTGTCGGTGCCTGCTATCTCGGCCTTGACACAATGGCGCTTGCCCTGGGCATCGATGACGGCAAAACCACAGAGATAGCCATAGCGGTCATGACACTGCAGACCCTGGGCCACATGGCTGAAGGTGACAAGGATGGTGCCGTCGCTCTGGCGGGTAACGCCGGTGGCACGAGGACTCTGGCAGACGAGGTCGCTATGCCCATAGTCGTTGTGCAGGGCATGGAGGGCAAGGCGGCGGGCTACGGTATGCTTGTCAAGGGGATGCTCGTCAGTGGGATTGCCCACGTCGATAGTCACCGCCTGACCCGTATGGGCAAGGGAGAGGGCTGAAGTCTGGGCATCGCGCAGTCCGGCAAGATCGTTCTTGGGCGTGGCGATGAAGTTGGGCAACTGCACCCAGTAGAATGGCAGCTCCGGACGCTGACGAGCCTGTCGCCAGCCGTCAATCATGGCTGGGAACAGGTCGTAGTATTCGCCGGGGCGCTCGGTATTGGCTTCGCCCTGATACCAGACGATGCCCTTGACGGGATAGGGAGCCACGGGGGCGACCATACCATTATATATACGCGAGGGGAAATCGTTGGAGAAGTAGCTGCGGAAACCGCTGTTGTCCTTCTCTACCGACACGCAGTAGCTCCAGGGATGATTGAGGATAGAGAGACGACGGCTGCCCACCTGGACATAGAAGAGGCTGGCAGAGCCATAGCATCCGCCACCGTCGTGGTCGTCGATAATCTTGACCGTCAGCTCGTTGTCGCCGGCATGGAGCACACCGGCAGGTATCTGGTAGCGGCGCTTGACGGCATAGCCACGGGTGGCGCCCACACGGTGGCCGTTGACCCAGGTCACGTCGGCATCGTCGATGAAGCCGAGGGAGAGCAGAGCCTCGCGGCCGGCAAGGGAGTCGGGCACGGTGAACTTAGCAGTGGTCCAGACCACGCCGTCCATCCGGGCGAGAGGCGCGTCGGCCCACAGACCGGGCATGGCGAGGGGCTGCCAGTGACTCTTGTCGTAAGAGGGGGCATACCAGCCTTCGGCTTCGCCACGGTCGGCAGCCACCTCACGCTCGAAGCGGGCGTCGTTGGCAAGGCCGCGCAGCTCGTTGGCACGGAAGGCGTCGGAGCGGAGCTGCTCCATGAGCTGGGTATACTTGGGGAAACGGTCTATCGCCCCCATGGTCATCCAGCTCTCAATCTGGGTGCCGCCCCAACTGGCGTTGACGATGCCCACAGGACAGTCGAGCGCCGCATTGAGTTCCTTGGCGAAGAGGTAGCCCACAGCGGTGAAGCAGTCGGCAGCCTCAGGGGTGGTGACAGCCCAGTGGCCGCTCACATCGTCGGCAGGACGGCTCGCCAGGGCGTGGTTGATTTCAAAGAGGCGTATGCTGGCATTGGTGGCATGGCTAATCTCGTCGTCGGCACGATCGATGCTGCGCAGACGGAAGTCCATATTGGACTGGCCACTGGTCATCCACACCTCGCCAGCAAGGATGTCGGTCACGGAGAGGCTTTCCTTGCCGGCTGAGACTGTGAGGGTGTGAGGTCCGGCGGCGCTGATGGTGGGGAGGTAGAGGCTCCAGCGGCCGTCCTTGCCGGTGCGCACGGTAGCCTTGTGTCCGGCGAGGGTGGCAGTAACCTTCTGACCTTGGGCTGCCCATCCCCAAACGTGTACGGGCTCGCCGCGCTGTATCACCATGTGGTCTGAAATGATGGCGGGCAAACGGAGTTGCGCCATAGCGCCCAGGGCAAAAGCCATGAGCAGGAGTGTCAATGTGTAGATTCTTTGTTTCATGACAGTGGATAAGTTTAACAACTCAATAAGTAGGTTTATGGTCATTGTGACTACAAATTTACACATTTTTAGCGGTTAAAACGCCATCCCCCGCAATGTTTTTGCATATTGGGATGAAATTGGTAGGCAACGGGAGGATGGTTGCGTCGCAGGAGATGGCACAGCGTGGCGAGGAAGGGAAGACGGGGAGCGAGGAGACCACACCGCCAACTTCGTATCATAAGGCACGAGCCCTCGTAACATTAGGCACGTGAACACGTAGCATAAGTCACGAGCTCACGTATCATAAGGTACGAGCCAGCCGACAGGGTCACGGTGGTGGCAAAGTGAAGCCCCACCCCTGTCTTCCTCAAGGGGAAGGAGCGCAACCAAATCCCCTCATACACAACGAGAATGAACTCACGCCCCATGGTAAAGGTTTGGGGAGATGGGCTCAATTCTTTCCCCTTGGGGAGCCAGAGAGGGGCTTCTTGGGTACACTCCGTAAGCAGCGGCAACTCTGTAGGAGTTGCGATTCCCCAGCCCAGGGTTGCGGGCGTAGTCCGCTACCCTGGGTAAGCGACCCACTAATATAGCTACTCTGTAAGAGTTGCATTTAGCCGTAGGCGTTACTTGTAATGTGCTTTCCTTAATCCTTGAATATACCACCACAAAAAGACACAAAAAGATTTGTGGCTTTTCAGGGCTTCGCCCTATGCGTCCGTGCGTGGCTGGAGATATCTCGAGAGCAGGCTCTCGGATATTCCCCGCCACCCCCATCCGCGCCTGCCTGGTGGCAGGCTGAAAAACCGCAAATACAAAAAGTCCGCCTTTGGCGGTAAAAAAAGTCCGGCTGTCGCCGGTACAAAAACAGCTGCTTTCGTGTATGTTCTCTCCCGTCTTCCCCATGTTGCACCGTCCTGCCTTGAAGGCTGCATTGGCAGGCCATTGCCTATCTGCTTCTTTCCTTTGGCAAGGACAATAAGCCGCGGATGGGGGTGGCGGCGAATGTCCGAGAGCGTGCTCTCGACGATATTGCCGACTGCCACATACGCAAAGGGCGCAGCCCTGAAAAGCCGCAAATCTTTTTGTATCTATATCACGCTGCCGCGGCAAGAAGAAACCGCCGGCGCCACTTTTTTCTTGCCATTTAGACTGACTATGTCTATAATTATGCGTACCTTTGCACCCATATATATAATAAGGTATGGCAAAACGGAGTGAAATATTGCTGGAGAAGATACGCATGGGCAACACGATGACCATGCACGAGAAGTTGAGGTTGATAGTCGACCTCAGCGTACCGTCCATTCTGGCACAAATCACCACCGTACTCATGTTCTTCATCGACGCCGCCATGGTGGGACACCTCGGTGCGGCAGCCTCTGCCAGCATCGGACTCATCGAGTCGACCACCTGGCTCATGGGCAGCGTGATGGGTGCGGTATCTACCGGCTTCTCTGTCCAGGTGGCCCACTTCATCGGAGCCAACGACTTCGTGAGGGCACGCCAGGTATTCCGCCACGCCCTGGTGTGTGGCGCCGTGGTCAGCATGATGATACTGCTGGTGGGCGTTACCATCCACGGAGCACTACCCTACTGGCTGGGAGGCGGAGAGGACATCGCCGGCGACTCGTCGGCCTACTTCCTCATCTTCTCGTTGGCCATGCCCTTTATCCTGCTGTTCCACCTCAACTCAGCCATGCTCAAGAGCACGGGCAATATGCACATCCCCAGTCTGCTGAGCATCACGATGTGCATACTGGATGTGGTGTTCAACTACTTCTTCATCTACATCCTCAAACTCGGCGTACGCGGTGCCGCCATGGGTACCTTCTGCGCCTTTGCCATCATCTCGCTCACCATGATGTGGGTTGCCACGAGGCGAAACCGCATCCTCGCCCTGCGCCAGGACACCGCCCCCTTTACCTGGGTATGGCTCTATGTGCGCAACGCCCTGCGCGTGGGTCTTCCCATAGCCATCCAGTCGGCGCTGATGAGTGGTGCCCAGGTGGTAAGCACACTGATAGTGGCGCCATTGGGCAACGTGGCCATCGCCGCCAACTCGTTTGCCATCACTGCCGAGAGTCTCTGCTATATGCCGGGCTATGGTATCGGCGACGCAGCGTCGACACTGGTGGGCCAAACCTATGGAGCGCGACGCGCAGACCTGTGCCGCAACTTCGCCTATATGACCGTGGCACTGGGCATGGGCGTGATGGCGGTGATGGGCGTGGTGATGTATGTCTTCGCCCCAGAGATGATAGGCATGCTGTCGCCCGTCGAAGAGATACGCCGCCTCGGCACCGAGGTGCTGCGCATCGAGGCTTTTGCCGAACCCTTCTTCGCCGCTTCTATCGTCACCTACAGCGTGTGTGTGGGTGCCGGAGACACTATCAAACCCGCTCTGCTCAACCTGATTTCGATGTGGTGCGTGCGCCTGACGCTTGCTGCCCTGCTTGCCCCCACCTATGGGTTGCGCGGTGTATGGGTTGCCATGGCGATAGAGCTCACTTTCCGTGGTACTATATTCCTCTTCCGCCTCTTCAAAGGCAGATGGATGAGGGGCCTCGCTACCGTCTGACAAGTCTATCGATAGCCATGTGCGCAAATATTGCGCAACTTTTTTTGACGAAAATCAAAAAAAATAAAGAAAACACTATTATATTTCACAGATTTTTAGTAGATTTGCTCACAAATTGTAGTTATTCTGTCATGAAAGACAGTTCAACCGCAGTTGAAGACAGTTCGCCCGCACGCAGGGAGAACTCCAACCAACGTGAATATAAACTGATAATTAATAACTTAAACGAGTAATAATATGGACAAGACATTACGCAGCTCCTTATTGGATGGCTTACAGGGAGTAAAGCACGCGTACGTAAAGCCATGCGTGAAGACTCGCGGAATTGAGGCAGACAGCCTGCTTAACACTTCCGTAGAATCTACTGTTGACCCAGGAAATACTGACCACGAAGGTGGCGGCGCTCTTGCACCTAAGGACAACTTTAATTTATGGGAGGACTAACAATGATGAAGAAATTGATGTTTCTCGTTGCCATGGTTGCCGGCTTGTTCGCATCATGTACAGACAACACCGTAGTAGACAACAAGCAGGACGAAGGCGCCAAGAAGATGAAGCTGTCTATCAACGCCAGCGTTGCCGGCTCACGTGTAGGTTTCACTCCCAATGGCGAGGGCCTGAAGGGCTCGTTCCAGGAGGGCGACTATATGATGGTATATTTCCGCAAGGCTGATGGCGGATGGCTCAACAAGACCTGCGTGCTCAACTATGAGCCCGGTACTGCTGGCAAGTTCTCTGCCCAGATAGCCGAGATTCCCGAAGGAACCGGCCTGCTCCATATCCTCATCGGTACCACCAAGGGTGGCACTCCTTACATCGATGCCGCTGCCGGCAAGTGTGCGCTCATCAATGACCTGAGCAAGCAGGAGGGTACGCTCGAAGACGCCGCCATGCGCAGCGTATTCCAGGCTGACCCCGTGACCGAAGGCAATCTGGACGTAAACACCGAGAAGAACACCGCCACTCTGAGCAATGTCACCTTCAAGCCCAAGACCTCTGTACTCAAGTTGCAGCTCACCTTCCCCGAGGGCGCCTCTGTAGCCAAGGGCACCGAGCTCACCGTACAGGCTGATGCTACATACAATAAGGTACAGATTTCTGGTGGCAATCCTGGCGGCAGCAGTACTCCTGCAGGCGCCAAGGGCAAAGCTACATTCACTGTAAAGGTAGGTGAAGTAAGCGGCAATGTCGCTACTGCCTATATGACCATCTGGCCCAATGTGAATGACAACGAGTTCAGCACCGTCAACATTTCTACCGAAATCGACGGCAAGAAGTATGCTGGCGAGTATCTGAAGGATCACGCAGGAAAACTCGAAGCAGGCAAGCTCTACACCGTGGCAACAGCCATGGCCAAGCAGAAGACCGAAAAGACCATCTGGGTCAAGGACAACGAGGCCGACGTGGCTGACGCCGTAGACGGTACCGTTAACTCTGAGGCAGACTGGCTCACCTACGCCGCAGGCAAGGTACATGCCAAGGCCAACGAGACTGGCGCTCCACGTACTGGTGTCATCACCGTAGGCGATGTCAAGTTTACCATCACTCAGATTGAACCCAAGGACTTCAAGGGTACATATACTTTCACTACCAAGGTATTTGCTGGCAAGGTAGCTTCCTATCACGCAGCTGCTGCAAACGTAAAATCTTGGGATGTTACCATCGGCGATCCCCGCAAGGCTGTCACTCTGACCGACGCTGACGGCAAGACCCAGCACACCAACAACGTAGGTATCAAGGGTCTCTACTTCGACGCCATCATGGACGCTTGTATCGAGATTGACTATGAGAACCAGAAGGCCAAGATGGGCGTATTCTACGATGCACGCCCCGAAGAGGCACAGAAGATAGCAGCAGAAGGCGATGCCAAGGGTCTCTATGCACGCTTCGTACCTACACTGGTTACCCGCACAGCTACAGCATGGGCAAGTCCATGGAAGTTTGACGAGGTTAACCTTGGAAATCCCAACTATGCATGGGCATGGTTCCCATTGCAGGCTGACCTGAAGACCTTCATGTACTACAACCGCGCTGGCAACAACGTAGAGTTCTCTACCGTAAGCCAGTATGCCAACAAGACTATGAACCAGATTGCCGGTATCGACGTTGTAGCTACTGCTACTGCAGACGGCATTCCCTCTGGCTACTCTAACGTATACCAGGTGAATGCACAAGGCAAGCCCGGTACAAGTTTCGTACGCAAATAAACTTATCGGATAAACAATAACCGCAGGCACCTGCTTGGAAAGTAATCGCTTTACAAGCAGGTGTTTTTTCTAACAATCGTGAGCGATGCTCCACTGGCACCAGCCATCCTTTTCCTGCCGGCTACCATCGCTACCACAACCACACAAACAATAACCTTGGCACCCATGACTACAGGTGCCTTATATAGATACAACATGAAAAAGAGTAACAATGCAACCACTATTACCCGTGACGCGTATGTGAAGCCTCTGTGCAAAACCCGCGCCATTGAGACTGGCAGCGAGATTTGCAACGCCTCTGTTCCTGATGTGGAACCAGGCGGCGACATGGATCGCGTTAGTAGTTTTTTACCCAACGAAGAAGAGAAGGAGGGACTATGGAACTGAAGAAAATCTTTGGCGGCATAGCTCTCGCCGCCCTCGTAGCCGCATGTTCGTCTGACGACATCGCGCCCATGACTCCCGATACCCCGCAGACCGGCAAGCTGACCATCCGCACCTCTCTCCCCAGTACCCGTGTGGGTCTGAGTGAGCAGGGCGAAGCCACCAACCCCGGACTCAAGGTGCAGTGGAAAGCCGACGACAAGCTCGCCGTAAACTGCTACCAGCAGAACAGCGTGAGCACATTCACCGCAGGCACCATAAGCAGCGACGGCCACAACGCCGAATTTACCGGAACACTGGCAAGCGTTCCCACCGAGAAGACTACCCTCTTCGCCGTCAACCAGATAGCCGCAGCGCCCATCGCTGACGCCACAGCCAAGCTCGACCTGACCACACAGACGGGAAAGATAGAAGACCAGGGCAACTATGACCTGCTGTCGGCCAAGGGTGAATACTTCCCCACCAACAATGGCAAGATAGACCTGAGCATGAAGCACAACGTGGGCTTCATCCGCGGCACCATCATCCTGCCCTTCACCCCCACCACCGAGACTTACGCCGTGAAGCTCAAAGCCGACGGTCTCGCCACAGGAGTATGGTTCTCGCTGAAGGACGGTAGCGAAAGCAACCAGTCGACCGGCGACATCAACATCAGCGCCGCCAAGGTAGACGGCAACAAGCTGACCTTCTATGCCGCAGTGCTGCCCCAGACGCTCAAGAACATGCGCGCCGACATCGTGGGCCCCAGCGCCGAAGCATACAATGACCTCTTCATCACCGACAATTTCGCTGTAGAGGCAGGCAAGCTCTACACCGTGACCCGCAGCAACGAGAAGCTGGCCGACATCTCGCTCTGGACCGACAACAAGGCTTGGAGCAAGATCTACGACGTGGCCAAGTACAAGATTACCACCATCGAGCGCATACCTGCCGAGGGCAGCGACTGGCTCAGCGTGACCTCAGACGGCACCCAGGTCATCGTATCTGCCACCGCCAACACCACCGGCGCACCCCGCCAGGCCAAGCTCATCTTCGGCAACGGCAGCCAGAAGACCACCATCGACCTCACCCAGATAGAAGAGACCGACTTCGCAGGCGTATGGGATATGACAGCCTTCAAGACATTCTACACCAAGGGCTCTGCCTCTACCACCAACTATGACAGCAAGTGGAGCGCCGCAGGCACCACGCCCAGCGACAACCGCACCGACCTGAAGATAGTGGATGGCGTGAACTACAACAACAAGACCGAGCTGAACCTGGTCAACAAGACCGGAAAGACCGTCACCGCATACGAGAGTCTGAACCAGAAATCGCAGAAAGCCACCAACAATGTGAGCATCACCGGACTTTTTGAGAACATGAAGACCGAAGCCCTCACCAAGGTCGACCACTCTGCCAAGCAGGCTACCGTGGGCATCTTCATCGACACCCATACCTCGACCAAGGCACAACGCCTCTACACCGGACAGTATGCCGGAGAGTACGCAGCCCTGATGCCCGAGCTGAGCACCAAGATCAACGGTGGTTGGTCGTTCCAGTATGCCACCATCGGCGGCGTGCAGTACACATGGTATGTAGGTACAGTGAGCGTAGTGGGTCATACCACCACCGTACGCTGGAACGCTAACACCAGCAAGATGCACAAGCTGAAGACCTCGGACAAAACACCCTCGCTCTATATCTGCGGTCTGCAGGTGATGCGCTATTACAACAACAGCATCTCTCACACCAGCATGATACGCCAGAAGCCCGGCGGCTACTCAGCCTCCAACTTCGCTGCCTACGCCGTGACCTATCAGGGCGACATCGTCATCAAGCGCACCGCCTCGGGCTACAAGGATGTAGAGATAGGCGGCGGAAACAATTAATCCAACCCATCCAGCACACGAAAGAAGTATGAAGAAGATATTATATTCACTGCTCGCAGCTGCCCTGATGGCAGGTTGCAGCAACGTAGAGGAACAGGTGACTCCCGGCACCGAGCCTGGCAACGACTTCGACGTCACCGCCTGCAAGATAGCCCCCACCCGCGTAGGTTATACCGAGGATGGCGGCGCCCTCACCGCCCAGTGGGAACAGACCGACCTCATCAGCATCTACGCCGATGCAGGTGTAAACCCCAACCGTGGTACCCTCAAATTTGTAAGCTATAAGGGAAGCGACAAGAGCAACGCCAACTTCAAGGGTCACTTCGACCGCGACGTAGCCACCACCACCCCCATCTACGCCTACGCCCAGTACCCCAATGTGTATAACCATGCCGACGCCATCGTCAACGACCTGCACTTCCAGACCGGCAAGCTCACCGGCGAAGGCAGCGCCACTACCCACGATGTGCTCTTTGCCACCGGCACCTACGACCCCAACGCCACCGAGCCGCTGGCACTTACCTTCCAGCGCAAGATGGCAATCGTGAAGCTCGACATGACGCTGCCCGCCGAGGTGACCACCAAGCCCACAAGCGTGAGCATCATGGGTGCGGGTGTATATAATAATGTGTCGCTCAACATCGCCGACGCTACGCTGAAGACCGGCGAAGAGGGCGCCATCACCATAGACACCGAAGGCCTCGCCCTCAACGGCCACAGCCTTACCGTCTATGCAGCCCTCTACCCCAACGACATCAAGGCTCTGAAAGCCACTGTCAAGGTGGGCACCAAGGTATACATCGTCAACTTCGGCGACGTAGCCCTCACTGCCGGCGCCTTCAAGGCGGTAGCCTCTACCAGTGTCAATGCCATCGACAGCGACGTGACCGGTAAGGTGACCGACCAGAACGGCAACGCCATCGAGGGAGTAGTGATCAGCGACGGTTTCACCTGCGTGAAGACCGACGCACAGGGCAAGTATGCCTTCAACCGCAACGCCAACGCCAAGTTTGTCTACTACACCGTGCCCGCAGACTGCGAGGTACCCGTACACTCTGCCACCGACAACACCGCCAACTTCTACCTGCCTCTCGCCGAGGGCACCTACGAGTACGACTTCAAGCTCACCAAGCTCGCCGGCGGCAAGGAGACCAACTACATGATGATTGTCATCGGCGACCCACAGGTGACCAACAAGTTCAACCCCTACTACGAGAGCGCCGACGACAACATGATTAACAAGAGCGACGTGATGCGCTTCACCGACGAGACCATGGCCGATATCAAGAAGACCATCGCCTCGCTGCCCGCCAGCACACCCGTCTACGGCCTCACCATGGGCGACGACGTGCAGTACTACGGCGGTTTCAATGCCAACCTCGAAGCCGAAATCCGCGCCAAGCTCGGTTCGACCAAGATGCGCCTCTTCTCGGTTATCGGCAACCACGACCAGGACGGTAGCGCCCTCTACAAGAGCAAGTGGGAAGAGGCCTGGGGCCCCACCGACTATTCTTTCGACCGTGGCGACGTACACTATGTATGCTTCAACAACGTATACTTCTACTCTGGCGCCACTTACTACCAGCCCGGCGAGCTCACCAATGAGCAGATGGCTTGGCTCGAGAGCGACCTGAAGCTGGCCGACAAGAGCAAGATGGTGGTGCTGAGCTACCACATCCCGCTCACCTTCGGCAACCGCCGTCTCAGCGGTGCCACCGACATGGGCAGCGGCCACTATGCCTCTACCCGATTGGGCAAGATACTCAGCCTGCTCAACCAGTTTGCCGGCTACCGTCTCTTCTGCGGTCACACCCACTTCGCTGTCAACAACGAGATAATCTTCGAGGGCAAGGAGGTTTATGAGCGCAGCCACGCCGCCGCCTGTGGCGACATCTGGCAGTCCAACATCAACATCGACGGTACCCCCAACGGCTATTATGTCTACACCATGGACGGTGCAACCATCAGCAACTGCTACTACAAGGGCGCCAACTGGGACAAGAACAAGCAGATGTCTGTATTCCGTGCCGACACCGACTTCAACGGTGAGAGCTATGCCGCCGACTGGCTGCTGGGCAAGGGCAAGGGTACCATCGTGGCCAATATCTTCAACGCCGACTCCAAGTGGAAGGTCTATGCCGTGGAAGGCGGCGTGAAGACCGAGATGACCCGTCTGCAGAGCACTCCCGGACAGGATGCCTTTGCCGTGGGTTACCACAAGAAGTACGCTGTAGCCAACAAGTACAACTTCTTCAGCAAGCAGAACGGCTACCTGAAGATGAACCACTGGTATTCGTACATCCCCAAGGACGCCAACGCCGAGATTACCATCGAGGCCACCGACCCCTTCGGCAATACCTATACCGCAAGCAGCAAGGACGCCGTGACCGAGCCGTTCTTCAACTATGCCCACTACTACGGCAAGTAACAAGACCAGATAAAACCATCACAACGGAAGCCGCGCCCAGCCCATCATCTGGGTGCGGCTTTTGCTTATAACGATAATCAGCAACAAGACAACCATACATGAGAAAGACAACCCTATTGACGGCTCTGGCCACCATGGCGCTCGCCATGCTCAGCCCCGTGCAGGCCGCAGCCCAAAGTGACACACTGAAGTTTACCGGAACCATCACCGACCAGAAAGGACGCCCCATGCGCGGGGTGGTGGTGAGCAACGGGTTCACCTGCGTGCAGACCGACACCAAGGGCAACTACGAGCTGCCCTACAACAGCGCCACCAAGTTTGTATACTTCACCGTACCCGCCGACTGCGAGGTGCCCACCCACTCTGCCACCGACAATACCGCCTGCTTCTACCGGCAGGTAGTAGACAGCGTGAAGCGTTATGACTTCCAGCTCACCCGTATGCCCCGAGGCAAGGAGAAAAGCTACAAGCTCATCGTCATCGGCGACCCGCAGGTGACCAATGCCTATGGCCCCTATTTCCAGGGCCCCAACGACAACGCCGTGCGCAAGAGCGACATAGACCGTTTCACCGACGAGACCATGGCCGACATCAAGAAGACCCTTGCCTCGCTGCCCGACGATATGCCCGTCTATGCGCTCAGCATGGGCGACAACGTGCAGTACTATGGTGGCTACAACGAGAAGCTGGAGGGCCAGATGCGCGCCGTGCTCGGCTCTACCCGCATGCGCACGTTCTCGGTCATCGGCAACCACGACCAGGACGGCAAGGCGCTCTTCAAGCGCAAGTGGGAAGAGGCATGGGGACCCACCGACTACTCCTTCGACCGCGGCAACGTGCACTATGTGTGCATCAACAATGTCATCTACTACCGGGGCGGTGCCTACTACCAGCCCGGCGAGCTCACCGACGAGCAGATGGCCTGGCTCGAGAGCGACCTCAGCCTGGTGCCCAAGAACAAGATGGTGGTGCTGAGCTACCACATTCCCTTCACCTTCGGCAACCGTACCCTCAAGCCCAATCCCAATGACATGGGCAAAGGCCACTATGCCTCCAACCGTCTGGAGAAGATACTCCTGATGCTCGACAAGTTCAAGGGTTACCAGCTCTTCTGCGGACACACCCACTTTGCCATCAACAACGAGATAGAACTCAACGGCCGTCAGGTGCTCGAGCGCTGTCATGCCGCCGCCTGTGGCGACATCTGGCAGTCCAACCTCAACATCGACGGTGTGCCCAATGGCTATTACGTCTACAGCGTCAAGGGTAACAAGATTGACGACTGTTATTATAAAGGTACACGATGGGACAAGAGCCGCCAGATGACGCTCTTCCTCGCCGATACCGACTTCAATGGCGAGAGCTATGCCGCCGACTGGAACCTGCCGCGTGGCAAGGGCATCATCGTGGCCAATGTCTTCAACGCCGACTCGGGCTGGCGACTCTTCGCCATCGAGAATGGAGTGAAAACAGAGATGACCCGACTGCAGAAGACGCCCTGCCAGGACGCCTTTGCCGTGGGCTATCACCACAAGTATGTCAAGTCAAATCCCTACAACTTCTTCAGCAAGCGCAATGGTTACCTGAAGATGAACCACTGGTACTTCTACCAGCCCAAGGACCCCAAAGCGATTGTCACCATCGTGGCCAAAGACCGCTACGGCAACACCTACACCGAGACGAGCGACAAGGTGGTCACCGAGCCTTTCTACAACTATGCCCACTACTACGTGGACGAAGAGTAGAACGCCTCGCCCATAAAGCCGACACGCAGTAGCCGCATCCATAGATGCCGTTACTGCGTGTTTGTTTTGTACCCCCATGCGCCGCTCATCATCATCCATGCGCCCGGTGCTGCCGTTCTGGCCGCCGCCATCATGGCGATAATCCTCCGCCGTCATGGCAGTGGCGCCCGGCGGTCATTGCGGTGGCGCCCTGCACGGCTGCGGCGGAGCGGAGATGGCGGTAGCTGGAATGGAAACGAAAAAAGGCGACCCTCTGTGGAGCCGCCTTCTTCAAAAGTGCACTTCTACACTTTCATTTTCTCTCTCAAAATTCTCTTTTTGTTATCCAAAAGCAAAGGACAGTCATCGCGACTACACCTGTGCACATGTCTAATTACCTAACTTAATACCTATGACAATCACTTATGTCTAAATGCAAATGCAAATGTTATCCTTATCTTTATTACCTTGAACAGAAATACCCTTATTTCTTATTTCTGATGCAAAGTTAAGCGTTTTCTGACATTTAGAAAGCATTTCTATGGAAAATGTTTACAAAATGATTATATTTTTGATATATATCAACACACCCAAGATTGGCTCTATTGCTCCAGAGGCTGAAGATAGGCGTGCCGAAGCGACCGATACGGGGTAGCAGAGCCTGATGCCCACCCGCCAATATCTATGGCAGACAGCCGTTTGCCGCCTTGGCTGGACGAGTCATGCCCCCGCCCGCTCCGCCATCCGCCTTCGCTCGGCCCGCCATGCCCTCCGGCAAGACTGGAGATGAGAGTCAGCAGCTCGTATCGTAAGGCACGAGGTCACGTAACATAAGAAACGAAAGCCCGTATCATACGATACGCAGGCTCGTGCCTTACGATACGAGCCGGCAATGACGGTCGGCAGGGGCGCAAAGGCTCTGGAAAAGAGGGGAAAGATGGTCAGTAGACGCGCCGAGCGGGTCGGCAGAGTTGTGGTAATGACGCCATTACCCACGGAGCGATGCAGCAGGATTGGGGCATAAAACGCCGAAAAGACAAGGATAATGAAGAAAAATCGAAAAAAGATGAAGAAATATTTGGAGATATGGAATAATTATGGTATATTGCGCCACTTTTAACATGGGAAAGCATACAAACTGACCATCAACCAACTAACAAGTTTAATACAAATGATGAGACAACTTAAGATATCCAACAGCATCACCAATCGTGATCAGACTTTAGGCTCCTACCTCACCTGGATAGCCAAATTCCCTCTTCTCAATATAGAAGAGGAAATAGAACTCGCCCAGAAAATCAAACGCGGCGGAACGGAGGGCGAGAAAGCCAGAGAGAAGTTGGTCACCTCCAACCTGCGCTTCGTGGTATCGGTCGCCAAGCAATACCAGCACCAGGGATTGGCGCTCAGCGACCTCATCAACGAGGGCAACATAGGTCTGATGAAGGCTGCCGACAAGTTTGACGAGACCCGTGGCTTCAAGTTCATCTCCTATGCTGTGTGGTGGATACGCCAGAGCGTGCTGCAAGCCATCGCGGAGCAGGGCCGCATGGTGCGTCTGCCGCTCAATGTGGAGGGCGTGCTGCACACCATAGCCAACGCCACCAACGACTTCATGCAGAAACACCAGCGGCTGCCCTCGGTCGACGAACTGGCAGCCATCACCAATGTAGACCCTGAAAAAATCGGTCAGGTGCTGAAGAGCCACGGCCCTCATACCAGCATCGACGCGCCCCTGCAGTCTGGCGAAGACACGACGATAGCCGACACGATACAGGCCGACAGTAAGTGGAGCCCCGACAAGGAGGCCGACTCAAAGAGTCTCACCGACGAGCTCTGCCAGGTCATGCAGAAGGTGCTCAAGGAACGCGAGATGACCATCGTGAGATACTGCTTCGGCATAGGTTGTCCCGAAAAGGGACTGGAAGAGATAGGCGACCTGTTCAATCTCACCCGCGAGCGCGTGCGCCAGATACGCGAGCGCTGCATCCTCAAGCTCAAAGGCAGCGACCAGGCCCACATTCTCGCCAAGTACTTGGGGTAGGCGCCCACCTTATTATATATATAGCGCAGGGACAGACTCCTTGCCAGCACTGCAGCCAGGGCACTACCCACAGAGGGTGGTGCCCTGCCGCTTGCTGCCCCCGGCAAGGCTGTGGATGGAAAGGGCAACAGCGACGATATGGGAAAAAAATATCCGCAATACCAGTCGGTCGGTATTGCGGATAATTGTAGTATGCTGTGTATTTGCTTTCTGTACAGTCGTCAGCTCGGCTTATGGTCGGGTTGTTCCGGGACGATGGAACGAAACCAGCGTGAGGTCGAACACCAGCGTAGAGTAGCCCGGAATAGATGTGGTGGCACCACTGGGGGCGTAGGTAGACTCGCCGTAACCGAGAGCGTAGGGGATGGTGACACGCCAGCGGTCGCCGGGGTGCATATTGAGCAGCGCTGTGGTGAAACCGTCGATGAAGGTCGACGCGGTGTAGGTCGTGGAATTCATCGTGGTGAGGTCGTAGTCTCCCGTCCATGTCTGGTCGAACACATATCCTGCGGGGAACGATGTCGTGGGGATAAAGTAACCACGGTAGTGTATCGTCACGGAGTCGGTGTACATAGGACTCTCGGTGCTGGTTCCCTCATGGAGCACTTCGGCTACGATGTAATTGTCGGGGTTTGTGGCCACATTCTCGGGCAAGTCCCAACTGCGTATTATCTTGTACCTGGCGGGATTGCTCTTGGCTGTCTGGTAGAGATTGTTGAAGTAAGTCTCATTGCGATTCTGCCAATCCTCAAACTCGCTGGGCTCACCGGGGGTCTCGGAGCACGATGCCATCACGAGAGGCAATGCCATCAATAAGAATTTTACGATATTCTTTATCATCTATTATACTATGTATATCCTCCCTGCCGTCGGTGGACAACAGGGAGGATGTGAAAAAATCAATTGAGCTTCTTGAGCAGACTGGTGATGCTCACGCGGTCTTCGATGATGGCGCGGAGCTGGTCTACAGGCACACGCTCCTGCTTCATCGTGTCGCGATAGCGCAGGGTAACGGTGTTGTCGGTAAGGGTATCACCATCGACGGTGACACAGAAGGGAGTACCGATGGCATCCTGACGGCGGTAACGCTTGCCGATAGAGTCCTTGGCCTCGATATGTGTATTGAAATGGAACTTCAGGTCGTTGACAATCTCCTGTGCCTTCTCGGGCAGTCCGTCCTTGTTGACCAGGGGCAGCACGGCACACTTGACGGGAGCCAGTGGCTCGGGCAACTTGAGCACTACGCGGCTGCCGTTCTCGAGCTGTTCCTCGGTGTAGGCATGACACATCACGCTGAGGAACATACGGTCTACGCCGATAGAGGTTTCAACATCGTAAGGTACATAACTCTCATTGGTTTCGGGGTCAAAATACTTGATTTGACGACCGCTGTACTTCTCATGCTGAGAGAGGTCGAAGTTAGTACGTGAGTGAATACCCTCAACCTCCTTGAAACCGAATGGCATGTGGAACTCGATGTCGGTAGCGGCATTGGCGTAGTGAGCCAACTTCTCGTGGTCGTGGAAGCGATAGTTCTCGGCGCCCATGCCAAGAGCCTCGTGCCACTTGAGGCGATACTGCTTCCAGTACTCGAACCACTTCATCTCCGTGCCGGGCTGGCAGAAGAACTGCATCTCCATCTGCTCAAACTCACGCATACGGAATACGA